>Ga0102591_1001117_pt1 | contig 39896 bp, 33 predicted proteins | sample AraplaCol_mCL_r2_2_FD_76860 | JGI IMG/M metagenome (GOLD analysis project Ga0102591, IMG submission 76860) | Arabidopsis root microbial communities from North Carolina, USA - plate scrape MF_Col_mCL_r2 (SPADES assembly) (version 2) | ecosystem: Host-associated > Plants > Roots > Endosphere...
TCGATGACTGCATCGCGTACCAGGGCACCGGCACCGTCAAAAACGCGGCCTGTTACCGTGATGCGCTCGCCAAGCGTCTTGTCGTTGACCATCGCCGTTCCGAGGTCGCTTTCATAGACGCCGTTGATGTCACAGAAGTTCGGGGTCAGGCCGATATGGACATAGGGGCCTGCCGTCTGCGAAGGCGTTTCCTTGAGGTAGCCGAGTTCCTGCACCATCAGTTCCCCTCCAGGCGGTTTTCAAACATGGTCGAACGGCGGCCGCGCAGCACGATGTCGAACTTGTAGGCGCGCGCATCCATCGGAATTGTGTTGCCCCAGTCGAGCGGCGCAATCAATTGCTCGATGGCGCGTTTGTCCGGGATCGTGCCGACGATCGGACACTTCCAGATCATCGGATCACCCTCGAAATACATCTGCGTGATCAGACGCTGGGAAAAGCCATGGCCGAAGATCGAGAAGTGGATGTGGGCCGGGCGCCAGTCGTTGACGCCGTTGGGCCAGGGATAGGCTCCCGGGCGAACCGTGCGAAACGCATACTGACCATGCTCATCGGTGATGCAGCGCCCGCATCCGCCGAAGTTCGGATCGATGGCGGCGAGATAGGTTTCCTTCTTGTGCCGATAGCGCCCGCCGGCATTGGCCTGCCAGAACTCGACAAGGGCACCCGGCACCGGACGTGCGCGTTCGTCGAGCACACGGCCGTGGACGATAATGCGCTCGCCGATGGCACTTTCGCCCGGCCTGGCGAAATTGTGGATCAGATCGTTGTCGAGCTCACCGATGACGGAGTGGCCGAAGACCGGCCCTGTGATTTCCGAAATCGTTCCGTCGAGCGACAACAGCGCGCGCTGCGGCGAACGCAGGACCGAGGTCTTGTAGCCTGGGGTGAAGGCAGGCGCATGCCATTCGCGGTCTCGCGCGAAGAAGGCGCCGGTTTCGGGAATGCGGTTGGGAAGATCGGACATCCTATGCCTTTCAGGCCGCCTTGCCGGCGTCCATCTGTTCGAAAACATGCTTGGCGATCTTGATGGCGTGATTGGCGGCGGGAACGCCGGCATAGATCGCCACGTGCAGCAACGCTTCGCAAATATCATCGCGCGAGGCGCCGGTGTTGGCGGTGGCGCGGACATGCATCGCCACCTCGTCGTCCTGGCCAAGTGCTGCCAGAAGCGCGATCGTCACGATCGACCGCTCGCGGCGCGTCAGTGTCGGGCGCGACCAGACATGTCCCCAGGCCGCTTCCGTGATCAGGTCCTGGAACGGCTTGTCAAACGGGGTCGAGCTTGATTCGGCGCGATCGACATGGGCATCGCCCAGCACGGCACGGCGCGTCGCCATACCCTGCTCGAAGCGCTTCGACGGCTGGTGGAGTTCACTCATGAGCTCTTTTCTCCATGCAATGCGAAATCGGTGAATGCGCGAATGATTGCCGTCAGCGCTTCCGGCTGCTCGACGCAAGGGATATGGCCCGCATCGCGTATGATCTCGAAGCGGGCGTTGGGAATGAGCCTGGCCGTCGACTTGACCAGATCGGGCGGCGTCGAGCCGTCCTGATCACCGACAATGCAGATCGTCGGAACGCTGATCCTGGTGGCGGCGTCCGTGTAGTCGGCATCGCGGATTGCCTCGCAGGTGGCAAGGTAGCCTTCCACCGGCTGGCGCACGAGCATGTTGCTGTAACCGTGATAAGCCGTGTTCTCCGGTCGCCGGAACGCCGGCGTGAACCAGAGCTTCATGACGCCGTCGACAATGCTCGCAATACCCTTGCTGGCGACGGTTTCAATCCGTGAATTCCAGCTTTCGGTGGTGCCGATCTTGTGCGCCGTATCGCAAAGGATCAGTCCCTGCACCATGTCGGGCCGCGCCTTGTAGAGCGCCTGAGCAATCAGCCCGCCCACGGAAAGACCGCAGATGAAGGCCTGCTTGACCGCCAGAAGATCGAGCAGGCCGGCAAGATCGGAAGCATGATCTTCGATCGAATAGGGAACCTGGCCGACATCGGAAAGCCCGTGGCCTCGCTTGTCGTAGACAATGATCGCGTAGTCCCCGGCCAGTCGTACGATCACGTCGCGCCAGATGCGAAAATCGGTGCCAAGCGAATTAGCAAAGACGATGACCGGCTTGTCAGCGGGGCCGCTGATCAGCTGATAGTGGATCGCGATGTCGTTGATACGGGCAAACTGCACGGCAAATCTCCTCTCCGTGCCGGTCTCCATGCAAGTCGCGGCCGACTTGAATGAGAGGGGCCGACACAGACCCTGGTTCAAATTGGATGTTTAATCTGGTTAGGTAAAATGATATTTCGTGGCATTTCGATAACTCCGGAGTTATGAAATCCATGATCGACAGTCGGGTGAAGTTTCGTCATCTACAGACATTTGTCGAGGTGGCGCGGCAGAAAAGCGTGATGAAGGCAGCCGGATTGCTCAATGTCAGCCAGCCGGCGGTGACGAAGACGATCCGCGAACTGGAGGAGGTGCTTGGCGTTGCGGTCTTCGAGCGCGACGGGCGCGGCATCAAGATCACCCGCTATGGCGACGTTTTTCTGCGCCATGCGGGAGCAGCGCTCACGGCCTTGCGCCAGGGCCTTGATTCGGTATCCCAGGAGCGTTTCGGCGAGGCCCCGCCGATCCGCATCGGCGCCTTGCCGACGGTTTCGACGCGGATCATGCCGCGCGCCATGGAGCTTTTCCTCAAGGAAAACACCTGGAGCCGCATCAAGATCGTGACGGGAGAGAATGCGGTGCTCTTGGAGCAGCTGCGCGTCGGCGACCTCGATCTCGTCGTCGGGCGGCTTGCCGGCGCGGAAAAGATGGCCGGCTTTTCCTTCGAGCATCTTTACTCCGAACAGGTCGTCTTTGCGGTTCGTGCAGGCCATCCGCTGCTGAAATCGCGCCAGTCGCTGTTTGCGAAGCTCAGTGAATATACCGTGCTGATGCCGACGCGCGCCTCGATCATTCGCCCCTTCGTGGAAAGCTTCCTGATTGCCAATGGCGTCGCCAGCCTGCCGAACCAGATCGAAACGGTCTCCGATTCATTTGGCCGCGCCTTCGTGCGGTCGAGCAACGCCATCTGGATCATTTCCACAGGTGTGGTCGCAACCGATATCGCCGACGGCCTCCTGGAAGTCTTGCCGATTGACACCAGCGAAACAAAAGGGCCGGTTGGACTGACAATGCGCACGGACGCCATTCCCTCGCTGCCGCTTTCGATCCTCATGCAGACGCTGCGGGAGGCGGCGATGGAGGTTGCCGCCAAGACCTAGCGACCCTGTTGCGGATACGGCCTGCGTGGTATCGTCCTGCTCATGCAACTGCGCGTGGGAGCCACACTATGGGAAGTGCAGCCGCATTACATGGAACATGGAGAATGGTATCCTGGACGCGCCGTGCTGTTGCGACCGGGGTGGTTACGAATGCGATGGGGCCCGACCCCGTCGGATATCTCTCCTACCATCCGGATGGCCGGGTAATGGCTGTGGTCGTCAGCCGCGAACGGCCGGCGCTGAAAGGCGAAGTCCCGACGGACGCCGAAAAGGTCGCGCTGTTCGATTCCATGCTCGCCTATGCCGGAACCTATACCTTCGAGAATGGACGCGTGGTGCACCATGTCGATGCGAGCTGGAATCCGGCCTGGGGCGTCAGCGACCTGATCCGGCCGTTCTCCATCGACGGCAACAGGCTTGTCATCAGCGGCGCCCCTGGTGTCGATCCAAAGAACGGCGAGGAAGTCGTCTACGAACTCGAGTTCCGCAAGGTCTGACGCCAGCAAGCCTGCCAGCCGACAGGGGTCTCGATCGATGGGCGAGCAGCGGTGGGACGCATGAACCACCGCCGCTCTCCGTGCACCCTTCCGTGGATGGCGGAAGGGAAACTAGTAGGGAAGGCCGACGTAGTTTTCCGCAAGCGCGGTCGAAGCTGCGCGCGAATGCGTCAGATAGTCGAGTTCGGCTTCCTGAATCTTTTGGTCGAAATCACCGGTATCGGGGAACCGGTGCATCATCGTTGTCATCCACCAGGAGAAACGGACCGCCTTCCAAACCCGGGCGAGTGCCTTTTGGGAATAGGTGTCGATGCCTGCGTTCGAACGATCCTGGTAGTGTTCGATCAGGCCCGAGAACAGATAATGCACGTCGCTCGCGGCGAGATTGAGGCCTTTCGCACCGGTCGGCGGAACAATATGGGCGGCGTCGCCGACAAGGAACATGCGGCCAAAGCGCATCGGCTCGGCAACGAAGGAGCGAAGCGGTGCGATCGATTTCTCGAAGGAAGGCGCGGTCACAAGTGCATCGGCATGATGCGCAGGCAGGCGGCGGCGAAGTTCGTCAAAGAAGCGGTCATCGCTCCAATCCTCGACCTTTTCATCGAGTGGACACTGGATGTAGTAGCGGCTGCGATGCTCCGAGCGCATGGAACAGAGCGCAAATCCCCGCGGGTGGTTGGCATAGATCAGCTCATGGTTGACGGGAGCGACCTCGGCCAGAATTCCAAGCCAGCCAAAGGGGTAGATCTTCTCGAACGTGCGCAGCGACCTTTCGGGAACCGCGTTGCGGCTGGCGCCATGGAACCCGTCGCAGCCGGCGATGAAATCACAGTCGATGCGGCGCGTGGCCCCATCCTTTTCGTAGGTGACATAAGGGGCTGATCCATCGAAATCGTGCGGCTTGACATTTGCTGCCTCGTAGATCGTCAGTGCGCCGCTGGCCTCGCGTCGCTCCATCAGGTCGCGGGTGACTTCCGTTTGCCCGTAGATCATGACGCGCTTGCCGCCGGTCAGACCGAACAGGTCGATGCGATGGTCGCGCCCGTCGAAGGCAAGGGAAAAGCCGTCATGCGAAAGACCTTCGGCATGCATGCGCGCGCCAGCCTTTGCCTCATCGATAAGTCCAACGGTTCCTTCCTCCAGCACGCCGGCACGTACGCGGCCAAGGATATAATCCTTGCCAACGCGGTCCAGGATGACGTTGTCGATGCCGGCTTCCGTCAGCAACTGGCCAAGCAAAAGCCCTGAAGGGCCGGAGCCAATGATGGCTACCTTGGTGCGCATGGTGTCCTCCCGCACTTGTCTTTTGTCAAATCTTGACCGGGCAAGGCGCCATCAACAATGGACAAATCCATCATGAAATTGCACAAAGCGAACATCGGGTGATGGAGGCAGGAATGGTAAGGATTGTGCCGACCTACGAGCTCTACGGCGAGAATACCGGCAGGAAGCCGGAGTTTTGGCTGCACTGCGAAACAATTCCCGCCCGCAGCAGCCTGCATCATTTCGAGATCCGGCCACATCGCCACGACAGTTTCTTTCAGATATTGTACATCGATAGCGGCTCCGGCGAGGCAATGTTCTCAGGCGCCTGGCACCCGATCGAAGGTCAGTCGGTCATTACCGTTCCCCCCGGCCTCGATCACGGTTTTCGTTTCTCCAGGGACATCGACGGCTTCGTCATCACGGTGTTGAGCTCGCATCTGAAGGCCATCCCCGGCGGCCGCAGCCGCCTCGGCGAGTGGATGGCATCGCCGCATCTGACGAGGCTCGACATGGACGATGAGGAGGCGCGCTACGTGGCTGCCTGCCTGCAGCGGCTCGGACGCGAATTTGCGCAGCGCCAAAGCGGGCGCAACGACCTGCTCGAGTCCTACCTGACGTCGGCCTTGTTGCTAACCGCGCGTCTCTCCTCTGAAAGACAGGACGACGAGGCGGCCGCCGACGAGAATGAACGTCGCATGGAGCTGCTGCACGGCCTGATCCAGCGGCATTTCAAATCGCACCAGCCGGCAGCTTTCTATGCCAGGGCGCTCGGCATCTCGCCGACCCACCTGAACCGGATCGTGCGCGCCACGAGCGGTTACGGTGCGCATGAGTTGATTGCCCGAAAGCTCCTCGATGAGGCAAAACGCGAGTTGGTCTTCACCTTTGGCAGCGTCCAGGAGATCGCTTACCGGCTCGGGTTTTCAGACCCCGCCTATTTCTCGCGCTTCTTCCTCAAACAGGCTGGCCAGACGCCTCGATCATGGCGCATGGCGGAGCGTGCGAAGCTTGGTCTCTAGCGCAGCACGAGGCTGAGCGCCTTCTGTGTCTCTCGAAGGAGCGGCAGGTAGCGCGCCGGCATTTCCGCGGCTGGTGCATGTGCGGCCGGTGCGCCGATATTGATTGCCGCCACCGTCTGCCCGCGATCGTTCTCGACCGGAACTGCAATGGAGCAGAGGCCTATTTCCAGTTCCTGGTCGATCACGGCGTAACCCTGATCGCGCACACGCCGAAACTCTGCCATCAGTTCCTCGACGTCGGTCTTGGTGTTCGGCGTATTTTGCTTGAGATCGCTGCGGGCAAGGACTGCCCTGGCCTCGGCCTCCGTTAGCGCTGACAGCAGGACGCGGCCCATCGAGGCACAGTAGGCGGGAAGGCGGCTGCCCGGCGTCAGGTTGATCGACATGACACGCCGCTGCGAAGCGCGGGCGATATAGACGATCTCGGTGCCATCGAGCACGGAGGCGGATGCGCTCTGCCCGGCTTTTTCCGACAATTGATCGAGATGCGGCTGGATGAGGACGGGCAGGGGCGTTGCCGAGAGATAGGAGTGCCCGAGCCGCAGGATCTTGGGCGTCAGGGCAAAAAACTTGCCGTCATATTCGGCATAGCCGAGTTCGGCCAGCGTCAGCAGCGACCTGCGCACCGTGGCGCGGTCGAGGCCGGTCAGCTTCGCGGCGTCGGCGATCGAAAGCCGCTGGCGGGTCTCCTCGAACGCCTCGATGACCTTCAGTCCTCTGGCAAAGCCGCTGACAAAATCAGTTTCTCGCATGTTTCTCCTTGCTTGCGGGCTTGTTGCTGGATCCCGGTCAGAATCCCATCCGCCCACTGTTTTGTGCGATATACGAACAAATGTCAAATAGCGCACAAAATGCCTTGCCCGCCATGCCTGCGCGTTTTATCCATCGGTGAAGGGCGCAGAGGAGCATCTCGCCGGCAAGGAGTGATCCAGCATGGACAAGACTATCGGGAGCACGGCTGAGGCCATCTCCGAAATCGGAGACGGAGCGACCGTCATGATTGGCGGCTTCGGCGGATCGGGCGCGCCGATCGAACTGATCCACGCCCTGATCGACAAGGGGCCGAAGAACCTCACGGTGATCAACAACAATGCCGGCAACGGCCGCATCGGGATTGCCGCGATGATCGACGCCGGCATGGTGAGGAAGATGATCTGCTCCTTCCCGCGCTCGTCCGACCCGCGCGCCTTCACGGACAGGTATCTTGCGGGAGAGATCGAGCTGGAGCTGGTGCCTCAGGGAACGCTTGCCGAGCGCATCCGCGCTGGCGGCGCCGGCATCCCGGCCTTCTACACGCCGACGGGTTACGGCACCGAACTTGCCGAGGGCAAGGTCATCGCTGAATTCGACGGCCGGCATTATGTGCAGGAGCGCTGGCTGAAGGCGGATTTCGCCATCGTCAAGGCCCATGTTGGCGACACCCACGGAAACCTCACCTACAACAAGGCGGCGCGCAACTTCAATCCGCTGATGTGCATGGCGGCGGGCAAGACCATCGTCCAGGTTTCCAGCATCGTTCCCGCCGGCGGCATCGACCCCGAGCATGTCGTCACCCCCGGCATCTTCGTCGACCGTGTCGTCGAGGTCGCCAATCCCGCCCAGGAAGAAGAGCTCGTTCGAGCCGGAGTGGTCTATCAATGACCGTCGATATCAGCATCATCAACACCCGCGAAGACATCAAGCTTTCCAATGCCAGCATCGCATGGCGCGCAGCCCAGGACATTGCCGACGGTGCCTATGTGAACCTCGGCATCGGCTTTCCGGAAATGGTGGCACGCTATCAGCCGCCAGGCCGTCAGGCGATTTTCCATACGGAGAACGGCATCCTCGATTTCGGCGAGGCACCGCCCGCCGGGGAGGAGAACTGGGATCTCATCAATGCCGGCAAGCGGCCGGTGACGCTGAAGCCCGGCTCGGCCTTCTTCCACCATGCCGACAGTTTCGCCATGGTTCGCGGCGGCCATCTCGACGTCGCGATCCTCGGCGCCTACCAGGTGGCGCAGAATGGTGACCTCGCCAACTGGAGGGTCGGCGCCAAGGGCGTGCCGGCGGTCGGTGGCGCCATGGATCTCGTGCACGGCGCCAAGCAGGTCTGCGTCATTACCGAGCACGTCACCAAGAACGGCGAGCCGAAGCTTGTCGACAAATGCACCTTCCCGCTGACCGGGGTCGGTTGCATCACCCGCGTCTATACGAGCCATGCCGTGATCGACATTGTGGAAGGCCGTTTCGTGTTGCGCGAGAAGCTTGCCGCCATGACGGTCGAGGAATTGCAGGCGATGACCGGCGCGCCCCTCTACATCGACGGTCCGGTTGCCGATCTCGTCGTCCCGGAACTCTAAGGGAGAAGCCTGATGACCGAAGCCTATATCTGTGACTATATCCGCACCCCGATCGGGCGCTTCGGCGGTTCGCTGTCAGCGGTTCGCGCTGACGATCTGGGCGCCGTGCCGTTGAAGGCGCTGATTGAGCGCAACGGCAATGTCGACTGGGAAGCGGTTGACGATGTGATCTTCGGTTGCGCCAACCAGGCCGGCGAAGACAACCGCAATGTCGCTCGCATGTCCTCGCTGCTGGCGGGCCTGCCGGTCTCGGTGCCAGGTACGACCATCAATCGTCTCTGTGGTTCTGGCATGGACGCCATCATCGCGGCTGCGCGCGCCATCAGGGCAGGCGAAGCCGAACTGATGATTGCAGGCGGCGTTGAAAGCATGTCGCGCGCGCCCTTCGTCATGCCGAAGGCGGAAACGGCATTCTCCCGCCACGCAGAGATCTACGACACGACGATCGGCTGGCGTTTTATCAATCCTTTGATGAAGAAGCAGTACGGCGTCGATTCCATGCCGGAGACCGGCGAGAACGTCGCCGAGGACTACAAGGTCTCGCGCCAGGATCAGGACGCCTTTGCGGTTCGAAGCCAGGCCAGGGCCGCGGCCGCGCAGGCCAATGGCCGGCTGGCAAAGGAAATCACCTCCGTCACCATCCCCCAGCGCAAGGGCGATCATGTCGTCGTGGAGAAGGATGAGCATCCGCGCGCGACGACAATGGAAGCGCTTGCCAAGCTTGCCACACCCTTCAAGAAGGAGGGCGGGACAGTGACAGCAGGCAATGCCTCCGGTGTAAATGACGGCGCCGCCGCCCTGATCATTGCCAGCGAAGCTGCTGCCAGAAAGTATGGACTGACACCGATCGCCCGCATTCTGGGCGGAGCGGCTGCCGGCGTGCCGCCGCGCATCATGGGTATCGGCCCGGTTCCGGCATCGCGCAAACTGATGGCACGGCTTGGCATGACGCAGGATCAGTTCGACGTCATCGAACTCAACGAGGCATTCGCCTCGCAGGGTCTGGCGGTTCTGCGCGAACTCGGCGTAGCCGACGATGACGGCCGTGTGAACCGCAACGGCGGCGCCATCGCGCTTGGCCATCCGCTCGGCATGTCCGGCGCGCGCATCACGGGGACGGCGGCAATGGAACTGCGGGAAGCCAGTGGGCGCTACTCGCTGTCGACCATGTGCATCGGCGTCGGGCAGGGGATTGCCATCGCGCTCGAGCGCGTCTGATTTCCATCGCAGAACGAAAACGGCGCGGAGATCGTCCGCGCCGTTTTTCTTTGTGCAAGCCCACGCTTACGGCATCAGCTGGCCGCCATTGACCTCGATGATCTGGCCGGTGACGTAGCCGGAAAGTGTCGGCGATGCCAAGAAGAGATAGGCGCCGACGCAATCCTCCGGCGTGCCGACGAAACCCATCGGAATCGTCTTGCGTTGGAGCTCCATCTGTTCGTCGTTGGTGTAGCGCTCATGGAACGGCGTGGCGATGACGCCCGGCGCCACCGCGTTGACCCGAATGCGGTCAGGAACGAACTCCTTGGCATGGCCGCGCGTGATCGTCGAGACGAAGCCCTTCGATGCCGCATAGAGCACGGCACCATTGCCGCCACCGTTGCGGGCGGCGATCGAGGTCGTGTTGATGATGAAGCCGCCCTGCTTCTTCAGCCATGGATGGGCAGCGCGCGTTGCAGCGAGAACCGAGCGGGCATTCAGATCCATGACCTTCATGTAGTGCTCGTCGGTATATTCGGCGGTTGGCTTGCGGCCGAGCATGCCGCCGGCATTGTTTACCAGCCCGTCGAGATGCCCGAAGGTTCTGGCCGTTTCTTCGACGACACGCTCCGTCTCGCCCTCTTTCGACACGTCGCCATGAACGAGGTGCACCGTTGCGCCGGCTGCCCGGATTTCGTCGGCAAGCGCTTCGGCGGGCTCCCGGCTCGCATTGTAATGAATGCCAACCTTCATGTCCTGCGCGGCAAAGGCGCGGGCGAGCGCTGCACCGATACCGGTCGAGGCGCCGGTGATCAGCACCGCCTTGCCGGCGAGGTCCGGGATTTTGATGGATGCAAGCAATTGAGCAAGATTTGCCATGGCAGCGATAGCCTCCGGGAATGTGACGGGACGGTTTGGGGCGAGTTGCAGGGAGCTTATCAGCCTCCCTCAACCCGGGGCAATGCCATATCCGCTATGGCGCGAGATCAAGCTCCGGATAGTGCCGAAAAATTCCGTCCTCGTTGAAGGCAAGCCGACGGTCCGACTGTAGGTAGGCGGTAATGTTCGGGCGCCTGGCGACGGCATCGTGCAACGCGATCAGCCCCGGATAGTCGGCCGCATAGGCTTTCATCGCTTTTGGAAAGGCATATCGCAAGCCCTCGACGACCTGAAACAGCGACAAGTCGACATAGCTCAGAGTATCGCCAACGATATGGTGCAGCCCTTGCGGGTTTTGTTGCAGCACCTGCTCGAAGTAGCCGAGGAACTTTGGGATGCGCTCGCTGATAAAGGCGGCGGAGCGGGCTTTCGCCGCCTCCTTCTGATCCTCATAGTAAAGGGAGGTGGCAATCGGGTGGTGCGTATCGTGCACCTCAGCCACCAGGTCCGTGATGGTCAGTTGCAGCCCGTTGGCGACGCAGCGCAGTTTCTGATCTTCCGGCGCGAGGCCAAGTTTTGGACCAAGATAGGAGAGCATATTGGCGACATGCGAGACGATGAGTTCGCCGTCCTTGAGAAACGGTGGCGCAAAGGGAATGTGGGGCTGGCGCTTGCTCCTCATCAGGTCCAGCATCGCTCCGGTTCCCATCGCGGGGCCGGATTGCCTGGCGACGTCGACATAGTCCGCCTGGGCTTCTTCCAGGGCCAGGCGGACAAACTCGCCGCGGCCTTGAATGCCATCCCAATAGTACAGTTCATATGCCATGAGGTCCCTCCCGGTGGCGTGCTATGGATCAGTGATGCGCGTGCTGCGCGTTGCGTTTGCGCGTTGCTGCTGCCTTCTTGGCCGAAGCCGAGCGCTCTGCTGCAGAACGCGATGCGGAGGCGGCGCCGCCCTTGCGCCCACCCTTTTCAGATGCCTCGTGGGTATCTTGCTTGCCCCGACCGGAGCCGGACTTGTTGCCGCCACCGCTTTCCTTGTTGACCGTCGCCCAGGCCCGCCGTTCGGCCTCCTTGGTGGAAACGCCACGGTCTTCGTAGCCTTCCTCGATATGTTCGGCTTTTCTTTTCTGCTTGTCCGTGTAAGCGGATTTGTCGCCTCTTGGCATGTCTGGCTCCTTTTCTGACAGAGAAAAGGGCAACCAACTGGCGCTCGAAAAGTTCCAAGGTTCTCGCAAACCCAAAGGGGCAGCCCGCTGACGGAAAGTGCGCCGACGAGGTCGATTACTTGCGATAATATTTGCGCGACAACGCCATCATCTTCTCAAAGGTGGGAAAATGCGAGATGGCAGAATGCGCACCCGGAAAGAACAGTGTAACGAGATTGTCGATCGCATAGACAAGGATCAGGGCGAAGGCCAGATAGGCTAACGCGGCGATGACAAGAGCGGTCATTTTACCCTCAAGGCGCGATGCGGAGGCACCAATCCGCTACGACAAATCTATCAACTTCCAAATTCGATTTTGGTTCCAGCGCCGATTGTCGCCGCAGTATTTCTTTCCGCGACGTCGGCGTCATGCGCAGTCATGTATATTCTTCCTCGGGCGCACCCTTCGGGCCCATTGGAAATCAATAGGGCAGAAGCAATGCAATCATGTGACGAAGGGCGTCATGGTGATACCCTTCGCAACAATGGAAGCAACCGATCAGGCCGATTTGCGGCCAGCTGTCTTTCTTGGGGCGGAGCCCTTTATGGCGCCATTTGCGGTGGAAGCCGAGGCGGTGCGTTTGCGCGTCTTCACTTCCTTGCCATCCGGGGATGCAGCAGACCCTTCGAGCGCTTGGCGTTCGGCACGGGCCTGTTCCCAATGTGTGAAATCTCGTCCCGTTGGACGGCCTTCCTCTTCCCAAAGCGCATAGGCACGCTTCCTGATCCACTCTTCGCGAGTTTCTGTCATCGCCGATCTCCAGTCAGTGAGGCCCGTGGTCTAACGCGATACTGGCCTTAGAGTTCCAGAGGAATCGTGCGGGTTCAAGCAATTTTTGACACACTGCAAAAATAAATCCCGCATCGCAGCATTCGGCTGCTCTGCGGTGCGTGCTTTTTGCTTGCCGACGACAGGTTTTGCGCCGGCAAGACCGGACGCTTCATGCCCATGAGTGTGCGATTGAACACTACAGCTTTGTGTTTATAGTTCACGCAATGTTTTATCTCATATCGACCTACTGGCCGCATATTCTATTCGTTGTTTCGCTCGCCATGGGCGCCGCGGCAGCAATTCACGCGGCCATGACAAAGGAAGAGGTCCGCGCCGCAATCGGCTGGGTCGGGGTGATCATCCTCTCACCGATCATCGGCGCTGTGCTCTATGCGATCGCCGGTATCAATCGTATCCGGCGCGCCTCGCTCAGCCTTCGGCGCGACGCTCTGATCCCCGACGCGGACCTCGATGAGCTCGAAAGCTTCGACGCCGATACGGATATCGTCATCAGCGGCTTTGGCCGGCGTTTCGCTGCGCTGCAGACACTCGGCGACCGCGTCGCCCGCGTTCCGCTCGCAACCGGCAATACGATCGATATGCTGGAGACCGGCGACGACTGCTATGGTGCAATGAAGGCGGCAATCGACAGTGCGGCCCGCAGTATTCTGCTTGAGACCTACATCTTCGACCGCGATCCGATCGGCCTGAGGATTGGCGATTCCCTCATTGCTGCAGTCAAGCGGGGCGTCGAGGTGCGCGTGCTGATCGATGCGGTCGGCGCCCGCTATTCGGTGCCGAGCATCCTCGGTTATCTTGCAGATGGCGGCGTCACGGTCTCGGTCTTCAACGGCAACGTTATCATGGGGTTGCGTCTGCCCTATGCGAACCTGCGCACCCACCGCAAGATCCTCATCGTCGATGGCCGCATCGCGCTGACCGGCGGCATGAACATCCGGGCAGGTTTCACCCGCGAAATAGCAGGGGAGGACTTTGCACGCGACACCCATTTCAGTGTTACCGGGCCGGTTGTTGCCGACCTCTTCAATGTTGCCGCCGAAGACTGGCGCTTCACGACGGGCGAGATCCTGCAAGGGGAAGCATGGCGAACCGCGATGCCCGAGCGCCAACCGGGGGATCCCGTCTTCATGCGCGTCGTGGCGTCCGGGCCCGACAGAAGCATCGAGACGAACCACAAGATGCTGATGGGCGCCTTTTCCATTGCGCGCAAATCGATCCGCATCATGTCGCCCTATTTCCTCCCGGACCGCGAGCTGATCAGCGCACTGGCGACCGCCGCACGACGTGGCGTCGAGGTTGATATCGTCGTTCCCTCCGTCAACAACCTCGTCCTGGTCGACCGGGCGATGACCGCGCAGTTCGACCAGATCCTTACCAGCTATTGCCGCATCTGGCGCTCGAGCGGCGCCTTCAGTCATTCCAAGCTGCTGTCGATCGACGGGGTCTGGTCCTATGTCGGATCATCCAATCTCGATCCGAGATCGCTGCGGCTGAATTTCGAGGTCGACCTGGAAGTGCTGAATGAAGGCTTTGCCAACGAGATTGACGAGCATATCGACGAGGCCATCAAATCGGCGTCGCCGGTTACGTTGCAGGGGCTGCGTGCGCGACCTTTCGCTGTCCGGCTGCTTGAGAAGGTTCTTTGGCTCGGATCGCCTTATTTGTAGCGGATTTCTTCGGCCTAAAGGCGTGGCAAGTTTCAATAGCCGGCCTATACTCCAGATGAAACCACTTCGACCAACGGAGCGCGAGCAAACTCCGATGCATGCCAAAAAGGACAGTCTGCCCTCAAACATCCTCGCATCGATCCGCAATCGAAAAAAGCGACTGGATGCAGCGCATTCGGAGAAGAAGCCGCGCTCGGACGGCACTTTGATTGCCTCTTACAACGTTCACAAATGTGTCGGCAATGATCGACGTTTCGATCCGGAGCGCACCAGCCGGGTCATCCACGAAATCGATGCCGATGTGATTGCGCTTCAGGAAGCCGACACCCGGTTTGGCGAGCGTACCGGCATTCTCGATCTCGGCCGGCTGGAACGGGAGACCGGACTGATCCCGGTGCCGGTTGACGGCATGGCCAAGGCTCACGGCTGGCATGGCAATGTCGTGCTCTTCAAGCGTGGCCTCGTCCGTGACGTACACCAGATCAACCTCCCCGGTCTTGAGCCGCGCGGCGCGCTTGTCGCCGAACTCGATCTCGAACACGGCGGGGCCTTGCGCATCATCGCCGCCCATTTCGGCCTGCTTCGCCATTCGCGCGCACAGCAGGCCAAAATGCTGGTCGAACTGATGGCCGACAAGCGTGAGGTCCCGACCATCCTGCTCGGCGATCTCAATGAGTGGCGGCTCGGTGACCGCTCATCGCTGCACACGTTCCAATCCGCCTTTGGCCCGCAGCCGCTCGCCGTGCCCAGCTTTCCCGCACGACTTCCCGTTCTCGCGCTTGATCGCATCATGGCAAATCGCAAGGGGGTTGTGACAGCGGTCGAGGCGCACGACACGCCGCTTGCCCGCATTGCCTCCGATCACCTGCCGGTAAAGGCCGTGGTCAATCTGAAGCGCGTGGAAGAACTCGCGGCCGCCAAAGCCTAGCCAGCATACGACCGAGGCATTACTTTCACACGCAGAAAAGGGGCGCCTCCTAAACCAAGGCGAGCTTGACAGGGCCCGTGGTCGTGGCAGGTTTCACCTGTCTCGACAGATGTCCTGAATCGGAGGTTCGCGGTGCTTGTGATGGAGATTTTGCGGCGGCGGGTCGACATATCGCGCGGGCTTGCGTCCGCCGCGATCATGCGCTCATTAGCGAGATTGACCAAAACATGTCTGGTCGCAAGCCTTGCCGTCGCCTTGTCGATGTCGCCCGCCAGCGCCGGGGATACGCCGGTCCAGACGCAGGTTTCGAAGGACCAGGTTCGCAAGCTCGCTGAAACATGGAAGCACTATTATGCGAAGGCCGACAGCCTTCGCGATCGACGCAACGCGTTCGAAGACATGATGGGAGCCACCCCCGAGCCGACGCGCGTGCAAATCAGGCCTGTCGATGCCGATGGTGTCGATGCGCAGCTCATCTGGCCGGCAAGGCTGCATCATCCGATCGGCAAGCGCGCCATTCTCTATATCCACGGCGGCGGCTTCTATGGCGGTTCGTTGCGCACGCACCGGGCAATAGCGGGCGCACTGGCCAAGGCGGCGTCCGCCGACGTGCTTCTCATCGACTACAGGCTTGCACCTGATAACCCCTATCCCGCACAAATCGACGACGCGCTGACAGCCTACCGGTGGCTGCTTGGTTCCGGCTATGAGGCCAGCAATGTCGTCGTCGTCGGCGAATCCGTCGGCGGAAACCTCGCGATCGAAGCCACGCTCAGGCAGATGCGGGTCAAGGGACCGTTGCCTGCCGCCGTCGTGGCGATGAGCCCGGTTACGGATCTGGCTGCAACAGGCGCATCGCTGACGGCCAACGCCAGTACCGATCCACTGATCGACGCCGCTCAACTCGATCTCATGCGCAAGGCTTATCTCGGCACACGCTCTCCCACTGATCCGATGGTGTCGCCCCTCTATGGCGACCTGACCGGGTTTCCACCATTGCTTGTCCAGGTCGGTTCGGGCGAAGCATTGTTGGACGATACGCTAAGGCTGGCTGAAAAGGCCCGAAAGGTCGGAGTCGACGTCGAGACCGAAATCTGGCCTGGCATGATCCACCAGTGGCAACTCTTCCCGTTCTGGCTCGATGACGCAAGGCAGTCGAACCAGCGTGTTGCGGAATACGCGATCAAGCATTTCGCCGACAAACCGCGGCCATAGTCTTTACGGCATCACGACGTCGATGAGGTGGAGCACATCTTTCAGATCGAGTGCAGAATTCTACGGTTTTGGCCCATGGAAGTGTGCTTGGGTCGATGGCATGAATTTTCATGGCGACCATTGAGAAAAGAACCATCAGCCTGCCGAGCGATCAGGCAGCGTCTATCAACGCGAAGGTGAGCGCGGGCGATTGTGCTTCGGCGAGCGAGTCGATCCTGGCGGGTATCCGTGCGCTGAAAGAACGCAATGAAGGCCGATCCCGCGCGCAGCGTCAGTGTCGATGATGCGTTCGCCAGCGTGCGTGCCCGTCATGCGGAGCGGGTGAAAGACTAGACGTGAAGTGCAGCACGGTCATTCTATCACCGGAAGCTCAGGCCGACTGCAGGGTATTCTCTTCGAGCATTGATTCACGTTTGCGGAAGTCTTACTCGCATGCAAGAAGAAAAACGCAGCCAGAACAACGGGTCCGCAGAAACGACATCAGCAAAGCAGATGTGATGCCCCTCGAGGACAACTAAGACAATTGGAAAATCTGTCGGATTCTCGCGGCAAACGTTGTTGCCTCATTGCCGCGCGCCATCGATCCCGTCGTCTGAAGCCGCTCTGCCTCAAGTCGCCGCGACAGAATAAGGCCCAACTCGTCTGCAAGCGCCGGGCGATCCTGCATGAGCGCGGCAAGCCGTTCCTGCTTGATTTCGTAAGCGACCACGAATGTCAGCGCCTTGACGCATCCCGGCGCTGACGCGCCTGTCAGCATCCCTTCCTCTCCGAAGCAGTCGCCCGGCGAAAGACGCAATAGCTCAACCTCGCGATCGCCCTCCTTCCGGGTGATCGCGACGACACCATTGCGTATCAACATCAGTGACGTGAACTGGGAACCTTGCTCAGCGATGATTGCATCCTTGCGATAGGTCTGACGCGTCATGCTCGCGGCCAGCGTTTCCTTTTCATCTTCAGTCAGCGGTGAAAAAAGCGGTATGGCGTTCAAGAGACGCCATGCGGTGCCAGGGTGCTGCAGATATGCGGGATCCGGCTCCTGGAGGCCGCCGCCCGCAGTTGCCGGCATCGCAAGCGGCAATCCAGCCGCCTTGCAATGGCGGAATACGAGGTCGTAGATCTCGTTGGTCGCGACCGCGACCTGCGCCATGTCTCTCACGCGGCAACTGAGTTCCACGTCGACAGCCTGGCCGTCGATGCCCTTGATCGTTACCGATGGCACGGGTGACTTTAGAATGCTGTTCGAACTGAAAAGAACAGTCCGCATCACATCTTCGACGGTACTGGGTGGTGCAGGCGCGACCCTCACCTTGATCGAGAGGCCGTGGCTCTCGTCGGGACTGCTAAGGTTGGTCAGGTTCGCCTTCGCCAACCGGCTATTCGGGATGGCAATGAGGTCGTTCGTACCGCTGAGCAGATGCGTGGCCCGCCAGTTCGTCTCGATCACACGTCCCTCGACGCCGTCATCAAGCACGATCCAATCGCCGACAGAGTAGGGACGGCCGAGATTCATGGCGATCCCCGAGAAGACGTCGTTCAGCGTGCTTTGCAATGCGAGACCGAGGATGATCGCGAAAACGCCTGACGTGGCAATCAACGTGCCTACAGGAACGCTGAACACATAAGCGATAAGGGAAAGACCGGTTCCCAGATAGATGAGACCGATGACCAGATCCTGAAGGAGGCGCGCTTCCCGTGGCTTGCGTTCAAAGATGAGGAAAAGGCGCACCGAACTGATCAGCACCATCGCCCCGCCGATCCACCAGACGGCCTTGGCGAGCCCGATGAAAATTCGCCGTGATACATCTCCGGCCTGAGTGTCCGGCGCATAGGGCTGGATGCCGTGGTAAAGGAGCAGTGCCGTCAGGGCGATCAGGAATACGATGTGGGCAATCAGCCGCCAGACGGGATGCCCGCGAAGCACCAACCGGCTGAGCAGCAGGCCCAGAACGGCGAGAACGAAAAGCTGGACAATCGGATCGGTCCAAAAGGCGGTATTCATCGCTTCATCGTCCCATGTCGGGCAAGTCCTGGGGGCGGACGCAGTCACGTCGCGTGTTGAGCGCCGTCATGACGCGACCATCGACCGCCTGCTCTGCTTTCGAGCAGGATCGCGATCGCTGCGTAAACGGCCGCCAGCGCCCACAGTATCAAGAAGGGTTGGCGAACATCCGGAATGGAGGCGCCCATCTGCGAGACAGCAACCATCCCGTTTATTGCCGAGGTGCTTGGCAGCAATGTTGCTACGGCATGCAGGAAGGGGGGGATTGCTTCTGTCGGCCAGGAAAAGCCCGCCAGAAACAAGAACGGTATCCCTAAGGCAGCCGACACCAGTTGCACGGTTAGCGGATCGCGAAACAGGCCGGCGAGCACCAGACCCAGGGCGCTGACGGCAAGCGCGAAGGGCAGAGCGAAGACGAATATTGTGAGCGGCGCTCCCAGGCGCGGAATATTGTAGAGGTAGGGGAGCGCGATCAAATAGAATGACATGATGAAGGCTTCGAGGATCAGATAGGCGAGCAGCTTGCCGCCAACGACCGCGGCTGGGCCGGCCGACGCCGAGAGTTCAGCACTGAGTTCATCGTTTCTGTAGGTGCCGAGCAGCCCAACGCCGATCAACAGTGTCTGCTGAAGGATCAGAACGAAGGCGGCGGGGAGAATGTAGGTTGCATAGCCACCCTGAGGGTTAAAAAGCGTAACCGCCGTCAACGGCATTGGGTCGGCGGCGGCTGCAGCAAGCACAGGATCCACCCCGGCGGCAATGAGTCTTGCCGTCTCCACTTCGGCGCCCATGCTACGCGCGACGGCGGTCACGCCGCCGGACAGGCGCTGATAGATCAGGAAGTAGCTGGCATCGGCATAGAGCGCGACTGGTGATTGGCGATGGTGAAGCAAATCCCGCTCGAAAAACTGAGGGATGACAAGCACGCCGTGCAGGTTGCGCCGGTAGATATCTTGCGTTGCGCTGGCCTGATCGGGAAAGACCGCCCGCACCGCGACGTCGGCTGAGGCGTCCACGCGCCGGGCAAGTTCACGGCTGCTATCTGTCCCGTCGAGATCGACGACCGCGATCGGCACATCACGCAATGCTTCCGTGCGGTAAGGCTGAGGATAAAACCCCGCGTAAATGACGGACGCGACGATGAGGACCGCAAAAGCCGGCTTCAGCGAGAAAATACGCGCCACTTCGATACGGCAGACTGTCAGAATCGCCCTCATTCCGAGGCTCCTTCGACTGTCGTCTGCTGGATGGGAAGAGGCCGGCGACGTGCGCGGATGACCTCCAGTCGGAGGGCGGTAAGGCTCGCGAACAGCAGCACCATGAAAACAAGGACGGCAATCGGCGTCCAGGAAAGATAGAGTGGCGTCCCTCTTATGGTTTGATCGATGCGAGCCATCAGATACCAGGTGCCCGGAATCAACTGCCCCCAGTGATAGGCGAAGGCGTTCATGCCGATCCTTGGAAACCCGATCCCCATGAAACCGAAGGCTGGCGCCATCAGCAAAGTACCGATGCTGATGGCGCTGGCCATCGGTCGAAGCAGCAAGGCGAGCAGCACGCCGATGAACTGGTCGGCGAGAATGAAGAGGATGCCAGCCAGGATCAGCAGATAGCGATTGCCGCGCAATGGCATGTCGAGGACGCCGAAGAGGACCCAGTCCGCGATGCCGAGGACGACGAGGAATAGCAATGTATAGGGCAAGATCTTGCCAGCCATCGCCGGCCATAACCCGCCGCCCAAACGCCTCAGTACGCGCAGACGATGGGAGGTCTCGACATCAAGCCCCACAGCATAAGCCATCGTCGTGACGACGATGACCTGCAAAACGCTCGGCAGCAAAGCTGCAAGCAGAAAATGTGCGTAATTGAGCGTCGGGTTGAACAGCGGGTTGACCTGGACAGGGATCGGCGCCAGTGCGGCCTGCGCCGCTTCGAGCGGTTGGCCCTCCGCCGTGCGCAGCGACAGGCGAATGCCTGCAGCAACTGCCGGCACGGCTGAATTGACGCCACGCAATACGAGATTGCCCGATGTCATTGTTTGCGTGTTGTAGAAGAAGACAACTTCCGGCCGGCGACCACCATAGACGTCGCGCTCGAGGTTTCGAGGCAGCATCAACAGACCGCGTACGTCGCCCGACAGGATCAACTGCCGGCCTTCGGCAAGATCGCTCACGCGACGCGTAACGGCCGTATCCGGCGTCGCATCGACCGTGCGGACGATTGTCCTCGAGAGGTCCGTGCCGTCCAGATCGAGTACCGCGATGGGCAGCCGCGTGGCAAGCCCGGCGCTGAAAACGACGGCAAGCACTCCCATCAGCAACAGTGGCAGGACGGTGGTCAGGAACAACAGCAGCCGCCGCCGAGAAAACCGGTCAAATTCCCTTCTGAAAACGACAAGGAAGCCGGGGCGCAGCCGCCCCTTCGCCATCATGTCAATGCCCCGCGGGTGGCCATGACGCGATCGCACTCATGCCTGGACGCAAGCCCGGCACGGGCTTGACCGGGTTCGCCCGCACCTCGAAGGTGCGCAGGTCGAAGTCGCCGGTCGCCCGCGTGGCTCGCCAGGTCGCATACTGGCCCTGTGCATTGATCGTCGTGACCTTGACGGGGATCTTTGCGTCACCCATGGCCGGCACGGTAACGTCGAACCCGTCGCCGACCTTCAGGCCCTTCAACAGGTCCTCGCGCAGATTGAATGTGAACCATGGGTTCTCGAGGTCGATCAGCGAAAATAGCGGAGCGCCCGCAGAGAAATTCTCGCCGAGTTCGGCCACGCGCGTCGTCACCTGGCCGGAGATCGGTGCATGGATCGTCAATTCCGAAATGTCGACCTGCTGCTGCTTGAGCGACGATCTTGCCCGCTCCACCTGGGTTGCCGCAAGCGCCTTTTCCTCCTTGCTGGCTCCCGCGACGGCGAGGTCGAGGTTGGCTTCAGCCGACTCGCGCTTGCGGATGGCGGCTTCGAGGTTGCGCGTCGTTTCGTCCACGCGCGATTGCGAAGAGGCGCCTGTGGTGATCAGCTTTGCCTGACGATCGAAATCCTCCTGGTACAGCGTGACGTCGGCGGCGGCGGCGGCCAGTTCGGCCTTCCGGGCGGCAATTGTTTCGGGCCGGGTGCTGTTAACACGGACAAGGTCCGCTTCGGCGACGGCAAGAGCCGCCTCGGCCATATGCAGCCCCGCCACGAGCTGCGGGCTCTCGAGTACCGCGATGACCGCGCCACGCTGGACATTATCACCGACATCGGCATCGAGTTTTGCAATCCGCCCGGAAACACGCGGGCTGATATCGACCCGATTGGCCGATACTTCACCTTGAACGATAAGTGGCGGCGGTTTCGTCGCAAACCAGAGAAGCGCTGCAAGCCCGATAACAACAGCGATGCCAAACAGAACGCGAGCCAATCGCCACATTCAATCCGTTCTCCCCAAAACCCGGGTGTGCCCGGGCGCTTTTGCCGATGCGTTATCGGGGCGACCCGTCTCCGGTAGTCGTTGCTTCATGCAGCCTAGCAGACGAAAACTACAAATGCACCATGGGGAGATCGCGCCGCCGTAGGACGAGGCACTCGATCGTTCACTGAGTAGAACCGGAATACGCGGGCGTCAGGTTTGACATCAGCAAGCGGAAACCGGACCGCTGCGATGCCGTTCAGGGCGACTTGGCCACACGAGGATCTTCCGCAAGGACACGAGCCTCCAGAATGGAAACGCCATAGGCAGCCATGAGCCACAGACACAAGGCGACACAACGAGGCACAGGCTTCTCTCCAGAGGCAAGCTGGCTTCTGGTTCGTTCGTCAATGCCAAGCAGTTCCTGAATGTCGCTTGCCGACATTCTTGCGACCACCATGGCCGCGCTAAACTCAGACGGTGTCATGTTGCCCCCAGGCGCGATTTCAAACGCGCGAAATCATGGTTGAGTCTCCTCTCCAATCAGGGGCGGTCTGCCAGCAGCCGGGCTTTCGTTTCCAAGATCAGAGCGTTGTTCCAATTCAAAGCGGGCGGCATCGCCTGGCTCAAAAACAACACGCTCGACCTGACGGCCGAGCATCGGGATTTAAAGCCCATGCCCGGCCAGTGTCGGAAGCCTGTGTTCAGAGCCTCGTGACGATGACCTCCAAATATTCGCTTGGCACGACCACAGTGCCGTCATCGGCGCGATTGAAGCGTTCCATGAGCACCAAAAGGTCGTCGGTCAGTGTATCTCGCGCCGCCGGGTCAAGGGCGGCGAATGTTTTCAGCACGGGACCATAATAGGTCCGGAAGATCTCGAGCCAATGGTCCGGTGACTTGTAGCGGAACACGAACTGCCTGGGCGTTGCCGCGATCGACGCGACCGCTTTCGGGAACAATTCGTCAAGCCGTGCCCGCGAGCCCCAGAGCGCCGGCGAGCGAGCACCTGCCGGAGGCGGCACATGTTTGCCGATCGTCTTGAACATCTGCCCGATGAAACCGTCAGGGGTCCAGTTCGCAAGGCCAACCGAGCCGCTGCGCTTGCAGACCCGAATGAGTTCGGACGCAGCGCGCTCCTGGTCGGGCGTGAACATCACGCCGAAAATCGACAGCACATTGTCGAAGGACTGATCGGCAAACGGCAGATGTTCTGCATCGGCCTCCTGGAAGACGATCGGCAGCCTATCGGCTTTGGCGCGCTCCTGGCCACGTTCGAGCAGCGCCGGGACGTAATCGGTTGCGGTGACCTCGCACCAGCGTCGGGCTGCGGCAAGCGCGCCGTTGCCGTTGCCGGCCGCAACGTCAAGTACCTTCGAACCGGCGCGCAGATCGAGCGCTTCGCAGAGGCTTTCCCCGACAATTTGCAAGGTCGTCCCAACGATTGCGTAGTCGCCCGAGGACCATGCACTTTGTTGCCTGGCCTTGAGCGCGCTGAAATCGACGGCGGGCTGAGGATTACTGGCGACGGCCGCAGATGTGGACATTGTTTTCTCCTTGGGTCAGATTGATCAGCCTCATGGTGCGTCTATGGCAACCGTGGTTGGGCACGTGTCGTGCCACGGTCTCTGGCTTAGACAGGGATAGTGGGGGTCGGCGTGGCAGCTGGCGTGGGAATGAGCGTGGAATCGGGCGGCGGGGACTTAAATCAACCCGGAGGCCCGCTCGAGATCCGACTGCTCGGCCCGATGGCGATCCGGCGAGAAGGCGTCGATCTGACGCTCCCCGGCTCCCGGAAGGTGCGATCTCTTCTGGCCTATCTTTCGCTTTCACCAAGGCCCTGCGGCAGGGCGCAGCTTTGCGATCTGTTGTGGGATATCCCTGACGATCCGCGCGGCGAGTTGCGATGGTGCTTGAGCAAGGTCCGCACGCTGATCGGGGAACAACGCGTCATCACGAAGGGCGACACCATCAGACTGGATCTGTCGGACTGCTTTATCGATGCGATCGAGGCGACTGCGGCTTATCAGCATGGATTCAAGACGCAGTCACTCAGCCAGTTGCAGTCACTGGCAGCCCTGTTTGCCGGGGACTTTCACGAAGGATCGAGCGTCGAGCGTAGCCCGGCATTCGAAACATGGCTGCTGTCGCAACGTCGTCGGCTGCGCGACATTCATACAGCCCTTCTCGAGCATATGGTGCAGCGTTTCCCGCCCGAAGAAGCACAAACCTATCTCGATCGCTGGATCCAGCTTGCGCCCTTCGACCTTCGACCGCACGAATTGCTATTGATGTCCCTTGCCAAGGCGGGTCGTTTTCGGGAAGGCGAGGAGCATCTGGAAGCGACGGCGAAGCTGTTTGATGCCGAGGGTATCAACGAGCGATCCTTGCGCGACGCCTGGCAGACGGCCAGAACCCAGACAGACGAGACCTTTCAGCAGCAGCGCCCAGGCGCCAGCGCTGTGGCTGCATCGTCTCCGCTCGAAACCGAAGGCTTGCTCAAGGAGCCTCGGCGCGCATCGATTGCGATCATGCCGTTCAATGAGCTGTCGGCCGTGGCCGTTCCCGGCGGTCCGTCCGATGCATTGGCATACGACATTATCACAGGGCTCGCGAAGCTGCGCTCTTTCCATGTAATCGCGCAGGGCACGATGTTTGCGTTGAGGGACCGGCGCCACACCGTTGACGAGACAGCACGGCTGCTCGGCGTTGACTACGTGGTCGACGGATCGTTTCAGCGCGTCGGCGACCGCATTATCCTTCGCGTCGAGTTGACAGAGGCAAGAACAGCGCGCATCGCCTGGACGGAGGTCTTCGAGCGCCGTGTGGCCGATACATTCCTCCTCCTTGAGGAAATCGGCAGCAGGATCGTCGTCTCGATCGAGCGCGAAGTCGAAACGATCGAGAGCAATCGTGCCCTCCTGAAGGCGCCGAACTCTCTCGACGCCTGGGAGGCCCACCACCGGGGGCTCTGGCACATGTATCGCTTCACCAAGAGCGACAACGAGCAAGCCCAGCGCTTCTTCGAAAGGGCGATTGGCCTCGACCCGACGTTTGCCCGTGCGCATGCGGGGCTCTCCTTCACCCATTTCCAGAGTGCCTTCCAGCATTGGGCGGATCGCGACGCCGAGGCCGAGCTTGCCTATCGAGCAGCGAGCCAGAGCATGATGGTCGATGATCGCGACCCGACGGCACATCTCGCCATGGGCCGGGCGCTATGGTTGAGAGCGTTGCACGATCAGTCCGTCAGCGAGCTGCAACAGGCGGTCGAACTGAGCCCCAGTTTCGCGATCGCGCATTACTCCCTCGCTTTCGTTCAATCCCAGTCCGGTGATCCAGGCGCCGCGATCCTGGCGGCCGATCACTCCCGCGCGCTCAGTCCTTTCGACCCGCTGCTGTTCGGCATGCTTGCAAGCCGCGCCCTGGCTCTCGTGCGCCTCGGAAGCTTCGAGGATGCCGCGGACTGGGGCGTCAAGGCCGCCGCCCGTCCGAATGCTCACGCTCACATTCTGGCGATCGCCGCACTTTGCCTGTCGATCGCGGGACGGCTGAGTGAGGGCAAGTTTTACCTCGCCATGATACACGATCGTTATCCCGCCTATCGGCTGAACGATTTCATCTCGGCATTCCATTTGCCGCCCACTGACCAGGCGCTGTTCCGCCAGGGAGCCCAGCGCCTCGGCTTTGAATAAGGGGCGCGGGGAACCCACCAGATCACCTGTCGCCGCCAACCAAACCACGTCAGGAAAATCACGAGGCGCGCGCCAGGGCGCGCGACATCCCGCGATTCCTGATCGCCATGATCCGTTTCTCGGTGGACCGACAATGATCCCCTTCCAAGGTCAAAAACGACGGGGCAATGTATCGACCGCATCAAGACTGAGGGGCTGCGATCGAACCGCGTTCAACGAATGGGCACTCGAGCTTGATCCTCTGGGTGGTTCGGTGGGATGAAATACCCTCGTTGTGATCGAGGAGGACACCAACGGCCCATCGCGCCATTTCGTCATGGGGCAACAGTACCGTTGAAAGTGGTGGCACCATATAGGACGCCAGATCCTCGTCGTCGAATCCCACCACGGAGATGTCTTCGGGCACACGCAGGCCGCGGCTTTTGATGGCGTCATATGCGCCGACGGCCATTCGGTCATTGAAGCAGAAGATGGCAGTCGGCGGGTCTTTCCGATCAAGCAATTTGAGGGTCAGTTCGCGGCCGCCATTGACGGTCCATCCTCCCATCAAAACCAGGTCTTCGTCGACGGGCACATCCCATGTGGTCAGCGCTTGCCGGTATCCCTTTTCGCGGTCCCTGGCAGCTTCGATCCAGTCCTCGCCCTTCAGGTGAGCGATCCTTCGATGACCGGCCTTCAGCAGCGCCTCGGTCGCCGCATGCCCGCCGGCGATATCGCCGGGAACGACCGAGGGATGACGCCGATGCTTCTCATAGCAATTCACGAGAACTGTGGGGATGTCGTTCAGCCGTTCCGGGACAACGATCTGTCGGGTCGTCAGGGTGGTATAAAGAATGCCGATGACGTTCAATTCCTGAAGCAGATCGAGAGCCGCGCTCTCGATCTTGGGATCGGAGCGCGTGCAGAAGGTTGCGATCAGGATATCCTGCAGGGCGGCTTCATCGCGCGCGCCCTCGATGAAGGGCATGGCAAACGGTGTTGTGCTGACTTCATCGAGCAGCAGCCCGATAACGGGTCGCCGATGCTCGGGAACATTGTGTCGAGGGCCCTTGCGATAACCAAGGGCTTCGGCCGCTTCCACGACGCGTGATCGAGTCATCTCGGAAACGCGGGGATTGCTGACCCCATTCAATACCAGCGACACCGTTGCCTGTGAGACGCCTGCACGCTGTGCAACGTCAACCATGGTTGCACGCTTGGTCAATGCTTGTCCCACTTCATCGATCGGCCCATCCCATTCATCAAATTATAGAAAACCCAGTTTTCCGACAACCGTCCACTGTGGGTTTTGCGGGTCCCGAATTTTCCGGCTTGCCAGTTGGTTATATTCTCTGTACCCATTACTAATAATATAACTAATAACATAATTCGCAAGGGAGAGAGTACATGACCGCCCCTGTCACGCCCGCTTTGCCGCTATCCCAGGACGCGCGCAAGCGAATGACACTCGACGGCCTTTGGCAGTTCAAATTCGAAGGGGATGCCGACTGGCGCTCGATTTCCGTTCCATCCGTTTGGCAATCCGAATTTGCCGATCTTCGCGACGCGTTTGGCACTGCAAGCTACCGTCGACAGTTCTTTCTGCCGCAAGAATGGGCGGAGCGCGACATCTCCCTTCACTTCGGCGCGGTGAACTATTTTGCTGAAGTCCTGGTCAATGGTCAGCCTATCGGCAACCACGAAGGAGGCTACCTTCCGTTCTCGTTGACGATTCCGAACAGCATCCTCAAACCGGAAAATGAGATCGAGGTCTCGGTTACGCTTCCGAGCGCCGACGCGACCAGGTACCCGCAGTTTCCCTTTGCGGAAATTCCGCATGGCAAGCAAAGCTGGTACGGTCCTCTTGGCGGCATATGGCAATCGGTGACGCTGGAGGCGCGTGATACCAGCCACATCAAGCATGCCGATGTAAGGGCAGACCTTTCCTCGGGTGCCGTTCGCTTCGATCTGGACCTTTCCGCATCCGCGGCAGACGCTGAGGTGCGCGTCGCTGTCTACGGGCCGGACGGAGCCCTGGAGGCCGCGGCAAAGGGATCTGGTCGCAGCTTGAGCGTCGTTGTTGGCGAGGTGAAGTCCTGGTCGCCTGATGCACCGCAGCTTTACCGTGCCGACATCAGTCTTTCGGTCGCAGACGCAATCGTCGATGCGACTTCGGTTACATTCGGGTTTCGCACCATCGAGACCAGGGGCGGCCAGCTCTTCCTCAACGGTGCTCCGCTCTACATGCGTGCCGCCCTTGATCAGGACTACTATCCCGAAGGCATCTGCACGCCGCCTTCGCTTGAGTTCCTCGAGGACCAGGCGCGCAAGGCCAAGGCACTTGGGTTGAATACGCTGCGCATTCACATCAAGGTTCCCGACCCGCGCTACTACGATGTGGCGGACCGTATCGGTCTTTTGATCTGGACCGAAATTCCGAACGTCCAGACCTTCAGCGATGCCTCGGCCAGGCGAATGCGCGAGACCATGCAGGGAATCGTCAGGCGCGATGGCCATCACCCGTCGATCATCGCCTGGACGATCATCAATGAGGATTGGGGAACCCGTATCGTCGAGAACGCCGATCATCGCCAGTGGCTCGCCGAGACCTACGACTGGTTGAAGACGCTCGACCCGAGCCGTCTTGTTTCGGACAATTCCGCCTGCTTCCCGAACTTCCACGTGAAGTCGGACCTCAATGACTACCACTACTACCGCTCCATTCCGGAACGACGCGAAGAGTGGGACGACATCACCAGGCAATTCGCCGAGGGCGCAGCGTGGACCTATTCTGGCCTTGGCGATGCGCAGTGGCGAGGCGAAGAGCCTCTCATCGTCTCCGAGTTTGGCGTGTGGGGCTTGCCCGATCCCTCGAAACTCCTTCTGCAAGATGGTTCCGAGCCCTTCTGGATGGAAACCGGTGCGACATGGGGTGATGGCGTCGCCTATCCGCATGGCGTTCAAAAGCGCTTCCGCGCGCTCCATCTGGACACCGTCTTCAAGGACTTCGGATCGTTCATCGAGGCCGCGCAATGGTACCAGTTTTCGAACCTCAAATATGAAATCGAGGTGATGCGCGCCCATCCAAAGATCGTCGGCTACGTCATCACCGAATTCACGGACGTTCATTGGGAGGCAAACGGCCTTCTCGACATCAATAGAAATCCGCGTGTCTTCCACGACGACTTCGCGAGCATCAATAGCGACATCGTCGTGATCGCCCGCCCGAATGCCTGGTCTGCCTACGCCGGCGAACTGCTGGAGGTGGATCTCTCGGTGGCGACCGGTGGCGCGTCCATTCCTGATGGCGCAACGATCCGCTGGAGCTACGGGCAGGACGGCGAGCGTGCACTGCCAGCAACGGGTGCCAACGCGGTGGCAAGCGTCGGCATCGTGCCGATGCAAATGCCGGAAACCGACGTCAATCGCATGCTTCGCATCGAACTTGAGGTCCTGTCCAGCGGACGGCGGCTTGCGACCAATGTTCTCGATATCGCGCTGTACGCAAAACGCAGCCGAGCCACCCTGCCGAGCATCGCGTCGAAGGATCCGGCGCTTCGCGCTTTTGCAGAGACACTGGGCTATCCGGTCTTTGAGCCTGATAAAGCAGAGGTCAATCTGGCGCATGCCCTTGATGAGAGCGACATTGAGGCCATGCGTCACGGGGCACGCTATCTTGTGATCGCCGATGGCAGCATTCCCACGCACCGCAATCTGCGCAAGGACATTCCCGAAGGCGAAAAGCTCTATCGCGAGATGACCATCGATGAACGGGATATGCCTGTTGGTATCGACCAGCAGCTTCCAGGAATCGGACTGATCGCACGTGAAGGTACGCTGTGGCGTGGCGACTGGATTGCCAACTTCAGCTGGATCAGACGTAAAGGTGCGTTTGCTTCATTGCCGGGTGGTCCGTTGCTCGACCTGTCCTTCGAGAAGGTTGTTCCACATCATGTCATGACGGGCTTCCGCACCTTCGAGTATGCCGGACCGGTCCACGGCGGGCTGGTCATCGGTTGGGTTCACAAACCGGCGGTCACCATCGCTGAACGACGTGTCGGGCGCGGCAATCTCGTTGCAACGACCTTCCGGCTGACGAACGGCCCGGCCGGTACCGATCCGGTCGCTGCCGCCTTGTTCGATGCCATGATCGCGACGGTCAATCAGAGCAAATGAACGACCTGAGGCGGGCGCGGAAAACGGCGCTCGGCCTCAAGTGGCAGGCTCTGGAACTCAATCAGCGGAGGAATACGTGGCGCTCATCGAACTGGTGAACATAAGCAAGCAATACGGTGCGGTGCAGGTCATCGACAACCTGTCCCTGACGATCAATTCCAACGAGTTCATGGTATTCCTCGGCCCGTCCGGCTGCGGAAAATCCACCTTGCTGCGAATGATTGCCGGGCTGGAGAGCATCGACGGCGGCGAGATACGCATCGACGGCAAACGCATCGATCATCTGCCGCCGGGCGAGCGCGGTATCGCCATGGTGTTCCAGCACTATGCGCTCTACCCCCATATGAGCGTGCGCGACAACATGGCCTTCGGCTTGCGAAACATCGGGGTCGACGAAGCGGAAATCGCTCGCCGGGTAACGGAGGCGGCAAAGGTTCTCGTTCTCGACAAGCTGCTTGATCGCAAGCCGGGGCAATTGTCCGGCGGCCAGCGTCAGCGCGTGGCCATCGGCCGCGCGATCGTCAAGGAGCCGCAAGCCTTCCTGTTCGACGAGCCCTTGTCCAATCTTGATGCAGCACTTCGCGTCAGAACGCGCGTCGAGCTGGCGCAGCTTCACAACCGCGTCAAATCAACGATGGTTTTCGTGACGCATGACCAGATCGAGGCGATGACGCTCGCACACCGGATCGTGGTCATGAACAATCGCCGCATTGAGCAGGTCGGCACACCAATGGAGATTTATGCACGACCTGCGACACGTTTCGTCGCCGAGTTCGTCGGTTCTCCTGCCATGAACTTCCTGCCCGTGAAACTGGACCGCGATTTTGTTCGCCTAACCGACGGAACGACTGTCCACACGGCGGTTCCAATCAAAGAACTGGCGCCGGCCAGTGACTACACGATGGGTGTCCGCGCTGAAGCCATTTCGATCGGGCGATCCGGCACAGGCGACACGGATGCCGTTGTCGAGGTCATCGAGCGGCTGGGAGATCGCACGCTCGTCTATGCTCGCATCGCAGATAACTCGCTGCTGGTGGCAGAAGCCAAGGGAGACAGCCCGCTCGCGCCAGGCGCTGCCGTGGCCCTGACGTTCGACGGCCGCCGGACCCACCTCTTTGACGCGGCCGGCCGCGGCTATCACACCGCGGAGGCAGCGTGATGAGCCAGGCCATCCCCATGAACGAATCCCGATTGCGAAACGGCTTGTTCGTTGCGCCTTTCGTGCTTGTTTTCGTCTGCCTGCTCGTCATTCCGCTCTTTTGGGGCCTCTGGCTTGGCCTGACGAAGGCTGACTTGTTCGGCCCCGGCAAGTTTGTGGGGCTTGCAAACTATACGCGCCTCTTTAGCGACAGGATTTTCCGCGGCGCAGTTCTGAACACGCTCTATTTCGTTGTCTTGACCGTGCCGGTTCTCGCAGTCTTCGGACTTGCACTCGCACTGGCGCTCAATCGCAAGACACGCTTCGCCTCGGTGATGCGCGCCGTCTTCTTTGCCTCGTCCGTGCTGTCGGTTACAGTGGTGACGCTGATATGGCGCATCGTCTTCATTCCGGACATTGGCCTGCTTTCCAATATCTTCGGCTGGTTCGGTCTGCCGCAGGTTACCTTCCTAAGCAATGCGCGTCTTGCGCTTCCGGCCGTTGCGATCGCAACGGTCTGGTGGGGCGTAGGCTTGCCGATGATGCTGTTTCTGGCCGCACTGCAACAGGTGCCGGGCGAGATTTATGAAGCGGCTGCGCTCGACAATGCCGGGCGCTGGAAGACGCTGTGGCGCATTACGCTTCCGTCGATCCGTCGGACATTCCTGCTCGTGCTGATCATTCAAAGCGTGCTTCAGTTCCAGGTATTCGGCCAGGCCCAGCTGATGACGCAGGGCGGCCCCAACAATGCTTCGAGACCGATTGTCCTTTACATCTACGACGTTGCCTTCACCCGCTTCGATGTCGGCATGGGCGCTGCGACCTCGCAGGTCCTGTTCGCGATCATCCTGATGGCCGGCATGCTGCAGTACTTCCTTTCCAACCGGCAGGGAGAAAATCGATGAGCGGCACGAGCTCCGGCATTGTCGGAAAATCCCTGGGAGACCGGATCATCCTTCTTGCCGTCGTGGCAGCCGGCATGATCATGGTATTGCCGATCCTTTGGGTCGTCGGGCTGTCGTTCAAGCTCAATGCGGAACTGAAGCTGGATACGAATTCGGTCTTCCACGTTCCGTATACGATCAAGAACTACGCAGACGTGTTTGGCGGATCGAATGTCTTCCGCTGGTTCTTGAACAGTCTCATCGTTTCGTCGGGGATGACGCTGGGTGTGCTGATCCTGTCGTCGCTTGCCGGCTATGGTTTCGCGCGGCTACGGTTTCCGGGGCGCGACATTCTGTTTGTCATCGTTCTGTTCGGCCTTGCCGTGCCGGAGCAGGCAGTGATCGTCGCGCGTCATCAGATCTTCAGCATGCTCCGACTGCACAATACCTATCCTGGCCTGATCCTGCCCGGTTTGGCTGCGCCATTCGGTGTTTTCCTGATGACGCAGTACTTCCGGGAGATTCCCAAGGAACTGGATGAGGCAGCACTGCTCGACAACGCGTCGCGCTTCAAGATCTTCTGGACGGTTCTTCTACCCCTTACCATCCCGGCCCAGGCGACACTCGGTGTGTTCACCTTCCTCGGCGCCTGGAACGACTATCTGTGGCCGCTCATCTCGGCGACCAAGAAGGACATGTACACGATCACGACCGGCATTGCTTCCATGCAGATGAACTTCGCCCAGACTGAGGGCCTCGGCTTCCTGATGGCTCAGGCTGTGTTCGCAGGCCTGCCAACGCTCGCTGTCTACCTGTTCTTCCAGAAATACATCGTCACCGCGGTTTCGGGTTACGCAGTGCGATGACGATCATGATCTGACAATCCGGTTTCAACGCGCATTTTCGCAAGCAATAGGAGGAGATTGCAATGAAGATTGGCATGAGGAATATCTTACTGGCGGCGACGCTGACCATGGCGTCGTGGCCGGCTCTGGCCGCTGATCCGGTCGAAATTACGGTTCAGCGGTTCTTCGGAGCCTGCGACGCCGATTGGGGAACCAACACCGACGTCAGCAAGGCTGTAGGCGAGTGCGGAATCATCACGTCGCAGATCAACAAGTTCGTTGCCGACAATCCCGACATCAAGATCAATGTGAACACCGTCGAATGGCCTGGTTACGACCAGCTGACGGCGCAGCTGGCATCGGGCGAGCCGCCAGATGTCGTCACCATCCATGAATCCGTGCTGTCCGACTATCAGTCGAAGGGTCTTCTTGAGCCTCTGGACGCGGTACTAAAGGCTGCCGGCGTGGAATCTTCCACTTTCACCGCGGCGGGCCGGGAAGGGGTGACGAAGGAAGGCCAGATATTCGGCCTGCCGATCGATTCCCACACCATGTTGTGGCACATCAACATGAACTATTTCCGCAAGGCGGGTCTGGTGAATGATGACGGAACGCCGGTGCTGCCGAAGACGGCCGATGAACTGCTCGCACAGGCTAAGCAGTTCAAGGAAAAGACCGGCAAGCCCTATCTCGTTCAGAGCATGGCCAACGAAAAGGGTGCGTTCTATCGTGCCCTCTATATCTACCTGACCCAGATGAAGTCCGACTTCTTCGCAGATCCGACCCATGTCAAACTCAACACACCTGAAGCCAAGAAGATCGTCCAGCTGTTCAAGGACATCTACGATCAGGATCTGACCACGAAGGACCAGGACTATGCTGCATCCCTGTCCGGATTTACCAAGGGGGACGGTGGTGTTCTTCTGAATGGTACCTGGGTTGTGGGTGACTTCGATGCGCTGTCGAAAGAGGCCGATAACGCGCTCACCAACGGTTATGCGGTCTATCCGTATCCGCCGGTGTTCGGTGGTGAACCCGCCTATTGGTCGGATGGCCACTCCTGGGCGATGACAAAGAAGGATCGTACCCCGGAGCAGGTTGCGGCAATCGGCAAGTTCCTGAAGTTCATGGCCAATCACAATTTCGATTGGGCCCGTACCGGTCACCTGCCGGCTCAGCAGGCGGTCATTGATTCAGCGGAGTTCAAGGCGCTGCCGCATCGCACCACGATCCTCAGCATCGCAAATGTCGCAAAACCCCTGCCTGCACAGGTTCGTCATCAGTTCGCGGTCAACGACATCATTGGAGAAGAGATCGCTTCTGCGATCACTGGGCAAAAGGAGATCGATGCCGCGCTCACAGACGCCGAAACCCGCGTCAACGATCTGCTTGCAAACTAGCCATAAAGGGGCTGTCCGAGCATTCCGGACAGCCCTTTGGCAATTTATGCCTCTGTAGCGGGGAAGCCGGACGCTATAAGCAGATCGGACCTCTGCAAGACCGCGCTCCAAAGCAGGAACAGTCCTTGACAGCTCGCCGCTTAACTCCTGGCCCCCCGGCTAGAATCGCAGCAAACGTCTTGGCGACGTACTTCCTTTCGTTCTCGATCGGTCGCATGGCCATCCTGACGCGTTACTGCTCACCTTCGGTACAGTTTCTGCCCTCTTTCACTAGCCCGCGACGAGGTTCGCGTCCCAGTGGGATTGCGGCTGCTCCTACCCAAGAGTAGGACCAGCGATAAGGGGAAATTCCCGCACTTTCTATTGGTAATTCCACGCCAATCACCAAATGATAACAGCAACTGTAATCGGTTGAAATCATGGACGATTTTCTGCCGCGTCATTTGGAAACGGAACTGAAGCAGGCACTGAGTTCGGCCAAAGTCGTGAACATTGTTGGCGCTCGAGACAACTCTCGTTCGAGACCTCCTGAGGAAAAGAAACTTCAAAACGCTGGACGACGAGAACGTCCTTGCCGCAGCGAAGCGGATCTGACCTCCGCCTTCAACGTCTTGATCGATGCGCCTCGAGTTTGTCATGCATATCGTCGTGGGCGCGGTAACGGCGTCTCTCCGTCCTGCGAGCGCGAGGTGGTCCTCATCGGCCAAAAGGTGATAGCCCGATTTTGCTCGAAAGGCGTACAAGGTATTTCGCGCTTCTTCGGGTATCATTCGACAATCTGCACATTGTTAGATTTTCGCGAGGGGGCATGCCATGCATCGCAAAGCTCTCCGTTGGGCATCTCGCTCAATGTTATTGGATTCGTTGACTCCCCGGTGGCTAGCGGGCCGAAAGGCGAAGCTTCGCAACACCGCCTATAGGGAAGATAACAACTATCAACTCGCGCTGGCCGCACAAACGACCGATGCGATCAAGTCTGGCACTGCCTCCGACAGTCCCGTCAACACCATCGCGGTCAATGAGGATGGCGATCGGCCGATGGGAGTGGTCTGCGACGCTCACGGCCAGGTCAATAACGACACCACACTGCCGTCGTTCTGCGGAGCCGGAGTTCAACGCGGCGACTTTGCAGCATATCAGCCGTTTGCTGTTGACGGTGCTGCGCAGACAGCGTCCGGACCAGGTTCGATTAGTGTAGGGAGCGGGTCCGCTTCCGGCAAAGTCGTCACTCCTGAATCGACCCCGTCAGCGCGGGCGAGTGTTCACGGATCGCACTCATTCTTGGCGTTTGGCATCTGCGGCTACCATACCTCTCCGACGCGAATGCTCGATTGGACGCACGGCGGCGGCATGCTCCAGCGTGATGGCCAACTGCCCGGAACCAAGCTGACCGAGGGATCGGACTATGCGACCGGCAAGGGAACATTTGGCGCGTCTGTCAGCGACCCGCTTCTGAACCGTGACCTTTCGCCCTTGTCAGGTTGGCACGGAACAACAATGTGGACGGACTCAACAGTCTCGAACAGGTCATTGCCAGGCCGTGGAGAGATCGGAGCGGGAAGCGCAACCTCCAAGGGTGTGAATATCCTTTCCAGCTCGGCGACTGAACCGATGGGCACGCAAAGCGCAGCGACGCAGAGTCTGGCGTCGGCGGCCGCCACCACCAATGTGATTGTGGCGGAAAACCAGAAGCAGGGCAATCCGGAGAGCGAATGGGGCATCACGGGATCCGGGAGCTCGAACATCGAGGGGTTCGCCACCGACATCAGCATCAATCGGGGCCAGACCGTCAGCTTCAAGATCAATACCAATTCCAATAACTATCGGATCGACATCTATCGCCTCGGTTATTACGGCGGAATGGGAGCACGCAAGGTTGACACCATTCAGCATACGGGCGTCCAGAACCAGCCTACAGCGTTGCGCGACAGCACCATCGGTTTGGTCGACGCCGGCAACTGGTCGGTTTCAGCGTCCTGGGCAATTCCGGCCGACGCAACGTCGGGAATCTACATCGCGAAGCTCGTGCGTCAGGATGGTACCTTCGGCGAGAACCAAATCCCGTTCATCGTGCGCGATGACAGCAGCCACAGCGACGTCCTCTTCCAAACCTCGGATGAGACCTGGCAGGCCTACAACGCCTGGGGTGGCGCAAATTTATATGGCGGAAACGGCCCGGCGACCGACTCCTCCCCAGGGCGCGCATACGCGGTTAGCTACAATCGCCCTATCACCACGAGGAGTGACGGCCCCGCCGCGGGACCACAGGATTATATATTCGGTGTCGAGTACCCAGCCATCCAGTGGTTGGAAAAGAACGGCTATGACGTTTCCTACATGGCCGGCGTGGACTCCGATCGCCTCGGCAGCCTGATTCAGAACCACAAGATGTTCCTGAGCGTCGGCCACGACGAGTATTGGTCGGGACAACAGCGCACCAACGTCGAGGCAGCGCGTGATGCTGGTATAAACCTCTGCTTCTGGAGCGGCAACGAGGTCTACTGGGAGACGCGCTTCGCTCCGAGCATCAGTTCCGGCGCCCAAGCGTATCGCACCCTGGTGTGCTACAAGGAGACCAGGGCCGGCCCCATCGATCCGGATAACCAATGGACCGGAACCTACCGGGATCCACGGTTCGTCTCGCCGACCGCGGTCGGGGGAGGGCGGCCGGAGAATGCGCTGACCGGCACCATGTTCCAGGTCGACTCGTACCGAAGCGATTCGATCACCATCCCGTATGATGACGCCAATCTGCGCTTCTGGCGCGATACCAGCGTCGCAAGCCTGCAGCCGGGCCAGACGGCAACCCTTCAGCAGAACTATCTTGGATATGAATGGGATGAGTCACCCGATAATGGCTGGCGTCCCGCCGGACTGATCGAACTGTCGTCGACCACCTTGCCCGTGGACCAATATTTGCTGGACTACGGCACCGTCACCGGGACGGCCACCGCAACGCACAATCTGACGCTTTACCGAGCTCCTAGCGGCGCCCTGGTGTTCGGCGCCGGCACGGTTTACTGGGCATGGGGGCTCGATCAGAACCACGATCTCGAGGCCACGCCGGTCGATCCGCGGGTCAAGCAGGCCATGGTCAACCTGCTGGCGGACATGGGGATCCAGCCTGGCACATTGGAGGCCGGCCTGATATCAGCAACGCAGTCGACCGATACGACAAAACCGGTATCATCGATCTCCGCACCGAATGACGGGACTGCCCTTAAGGTAGGCAACGCCATCACCATCAGCGGAACCGCTTCCGATGTCGGCGGCGTCATCGCTGCGGTCGAGGTCTCGACGGATAACGGCACGACCTGGCACCGCGCGGTTGGAGACGAGACCTGGACATACAGCTGGGTCGCGGCGAGTGCGGGCACGTTCATTATTAAGACCCGGGCGGTGGATGACAGCCTCAATCTGGAGACCCCCGGTGCCGGCCGCACTGTGACGGTAACCGGCAACAACTTCTTTTCCGCTTCGGCCGTTCCGCCGATCGTGCCGGATGTCGATCCCAACGCGATCGAAGTGGGAATGAAGTTTCAATCCTCAGTGGCAGGCACGGTCACGGGCGTGCGGTACTACAAGAGCGACTTGAATATCGGGCCGCATACAGGGTCGCTATGGTCGAGCACGGGAACCAGGCTGGCAACGGTCACCTTCACCAACGAGTCAGGGGTCGGATGGCAGGCGGCGAGCTTTTCCAACCCGGTCGCGATTACCGCGGGCACGACCTATGTAGTCTCGTATCACACCAACTACGGACACTACACGGCAACGGGAAACTACTTCGCTTCTTCCGTGACAAACGGATTCCTTACGGCTCCGGCGAATGCCGGTGTCTACACCTATAATTCGGCCAGCGTCTTCCCGAGCAGCACCTTCAACAGCGAGAACTACTGGGTCGATGTATTATTCAACCAGGCAACGCCAAACACGGTGCCGACGGCGGTTGCCGATGCCGGCGATGCGACCGAGAAGGGCGGCGTTGCCAATGGCTCGGGCGGTTCTGCCGCCAGTGGCAACGTGCTTGCTAACGACACCGATCCGGACGCCGGCGACACCAAGACGGTCACGGCAGTCAGCTTCGGCACGGCAGCAGGCACGCTCGGCACCGCACTTGCCGGTGCCTATGGCAGTCTCGTCCTCGCGGCCTCGGGCGCCTATAGCTATACGATCAACGAGGCCAACTCCGCGGTGCAGGCGCTGCGGCTGTCGACCAACACGCTGAGCGAGGTTTTCAGCTATACCATGCGTGATGCCGCCGGGGCCACCGCCACGGCCGCGCTGACGATCACCATCCACGGCGCCGACGACGCGCCTGTTCTGGCGGTCCAGACCGCCACCCAGAATGCCACGGTCAACACCGCCTTCTCGTTCGCGCTGCCGGCCGGCACTTTCACCGATGTCGACAGCGGCGAAACGCTCACCTACACGGCAACCTCTGCCGACGGCTCGGTTCTTCCCACCTGGCTGAGCTTCAACGCCGCGACGCAGACCTTCAGCGGTACGCCGACGGCAACAGGCACCTCAGGCATCAAGGTGACGGCAACCGACATTGCCGGCCTTGCCACCAGCGAGACCTTCAATATTACCACGACGATCGCGGGCAACACGACGCCGACGGCGGTTGCCGACGCTGGCGATGCGACCGAGAAGGGCGGCATTGCCAATGGTTCAGGCGGTTCTGTCGCCAGCGGCAACGTGCTTGCCAACGACACCGATCCGGATCAAAACGACACCAAGGCCGTCACGGCGGTCAGCTTCGGCGCGACGACAGGAACGCTCGGCACCGCACTTGCCGGCACCTATGGCAGCCTGCTGATCGATGCGACGGGCGCCTATAGCTATACGATCAACGAGGCCAACTCCACGGTGCAGGCGCTGCGGCTGTCGACCAACACGCTGAGCGAGGTCTTCAGCTACACCATGCGCGATGCCGCAGGCGCCACCGCCACGGCCTCGCTGACGATCACCATCCACGGCGCCAACGACGCCCCTGTTCTGGCGGCCCAGACCGCCACCCAGAATGCCACGGCCGGCACTGCCTTCTCGTTCGTGCTGCCGGCCGGCACCTTCACCGATGTCGACAGCGGCGACACGCTGACCTACACGGCAACATCTGCCGACGGCACGGCACTTCCCACCTGGCTGAGCTTCAATGCCTCGACGCAGACCTTCAGCGGCACGCCGACGACATCAGGCACGTCAGGCATCAAGGTGACGGCAACCGACATTGCCGGCCTCGCCACCAGCGAGACCTTCAATATCACCACGACAGTGCCTTCCACCTACAGCCTGTTCAGCGCTACCAGCACGCCGGCGCAGACGAACCTCAATGACAACAGGCAGATCGAGCTCGGCGTCAAGTTCCAGGCGAACGTTGCCGGTACAATTACCGGCATCAAGTTCTACCGGAGCGCCAACGACAACGGCCAGAACGTCGTCGACCTGTGGACGACCGGAGGCACCAAGCTTGCCACCGCCACCTATTCCGGCACCACCGGCAGCGGCTGGCAGACGGTGAACTTTGCAACCGCGGTCACCATCACCGCCGGAACCACCTACATCGCGTCCTACCACACGACCGGTGCCTATGTGGCGACCAGCAACTATTTCACGGCAGCTGTCACCAACGGCCCTCTGACGGCGCTGTCGAGTGCCGCCGCGGGTGGGAACGGCGTCTACCGCTATGGCGGATCTGCCACGGCAGGCATTTTCCCGAACGCCAACTTCCAGGCATCGAATTACTGGGCCGATGTGGTCTTCCGGCCAGCGACCCAAAACACGGTGCCGACGGCGGTTGCCGACGCCGGAGATGCGACCGAGAAGGGCGGTGTTGCCAATGGCTCGGGTGGTTCGCCGGCCAGCGGCAACGTACTGACCAACGACACCGATCCGGACGCTGGCGACACCAAGACGGTCACGGCAGTCAGCTTCGGCTCGACAACAGGCACGCTCGGCACCGCACTTGCCGGTGCCTATGGCAGTCTCGTCCTCGCGGCCTCGGGCGCCTATACCTATACGATCAACGAGGCCAACTCCACGGTGCAGGCGCTGCGGCTGTCGACCAACACGCTGAGCGAGGTCTTCAGCTACACCATGCGTGATGC
>Ga0102591_1001118_pt1 | contig 39889 bp, 34 predicted proteins | sample AraplaCol_mCL_r2_2_FD_76860 | JGI IMG/M metagenome (GOLD analysis project Ga0102591, IMG submission 76860) | Arabidopsis root microbial communities from North Carolina, USA - plate scrape MF_Col_mCL_r2 (SPADES assembly) (version 2) | ecosystem: Host-associated > Plants > Roots > Endosphere...
AGCTCAGCGAAGGCGCGCAGATGGTGGCCAACCGGCTGCGCAAGAACATCCGCAGGTTCAAGACCTGGAAGGCCCGCGAACAGGTCACCTGCTACCGCGTGTATGACGCCGACCTGCCCGAGTACGCCGCCGCCATCGACGTGTACGAAGAAGACGGTGGCGCTGGCCGCACCTTCCTGCATGTGCAGGAATACGCTGCGCCGGCCACCATTCCGGACGTGGACGTGCGCCGCCGCCGCAACGAGCTGCTCTCGGCCGCGCGCGAGGTATTCCAGGTGCCGGCCGAGCAGGTGGCGCTGAAGTCGCGCGAGCGCGGCAAGGGCGGCAGCAAGTATGGCCGCTTCGAACAGCGCGGCGAATTCGTGCTGGTGCGCGAAAACGATGCACTGCTGCGCGTGAACCTGTTCGATTACCTGGACACCGGCCTGTTCCTGGACCACCGCCCGCTGCGCTGGCACATGGCCAAGGAAGCGCAGGGCAAGCGCTTCCTCAACCTGTTCTGCTACACCGGCGTGGCCAGCGTGCAGGCAGCGGTGGCCGGTGCGGCCTCCACCACCAGCGTGGATCTGTCCGGTACCTACCTGCAGTGGTGCGCCGACAACCTGGCCCTGAACGGCAAGGGCGGCAGCCAGCACCAGCTGATCCAGGCCGATGCACTGGCCTGGCTGGAAGCCGAGCGGCATCGGTTCGATGTGATCTTCTGCGATCCGCCGACCTTCTCCAACTCCGCCCGCGCCGAGGATTTCGACGTGCAGCGCGAGCATGTGCGGTTGCTGCGTGCGGCCGTGGCGCGGTTGAGCCCGGAAGGCGTGCTGTACTTCTCGAACAACTTCCGCCGCTTCAAGCTGGACGAGGAAGCGATCAAGGAATTCGCTGAGTGCCGCGAGATCTCGGCCGACACCATCGGCGACGATTTCGAGCGCAACCCGCGCATTCACCGCGCGTGGGAGTTGAGGCGCTACGGGGCGTGATGTAGAGCCGACTGTTGGTCGGTTTGCACTTGAGTTCCCGTTGCCACCGGAAGAGCAGCCGACTGACAGTCGGCTCTACAGCGCGGCGGCGCCCAGGCCCAGCACCGGCAACGCCCAGGCCAGCGGTGCGATCCAGCGCGGTCGCCAGGGATACAGGCCGAAGGCGATCAGCAGGCCGCTGATCGTCATCGCGCCCAGCCACAGCACCGGCCCGGCGGCCCAGCCGTGGTCGGCCACGCAGATGCCGAACGCGGTCGCCAGCAATGCCCAACCCAGCCAACGCCACAGCCGCATGCGCGCGGGGCCGGCGTGCGCCTTGCCATGCAGGTCGAGCTGGTGCTTTTCCATCGCCAGCGACAGGGCGGTGAACGCAGAAAAGTTCAATGTGAGCGCCAGCAGCATCATGCGCTGGCCTCGGCGGCATTCGCGGTGGCGGCAAGGGCTGCGGCCTGGCGCCGCTTCTTCTCGGCCGCGCTCAGCGCAGGCTGCCAACGCTGCATGCGCAGGCCGCAGTATGCCAGCATCGCGCCGAAGGCAAGCATCACCAGGTCGAACCCGGCCAGCGCCCAGTCGCCGGTGCGCAGGGTTACGCCCAGATGTGCATCGGTGGTGAGCACATTGATCACCGGGATCAGGGCGAACAAGGCCGCGCCCAGGTACAGCTGCCAGGCCCACATCAACCGCTTGGGCCAGACGAAGGCCGCCAGCAGGGCGGCGGCCCAGGCATAGAAGAACACGCTGGCTTCTGCGTCGGCGCGTTCCGCCATTTCCAGCGGCAGCAACCGGTTACCCCAGAAGTACGCGGCAAACGCGATCGGCAGGCCGGCCACGGCGCCGATGTTGAGCGCATCCACCAGCCGCAGGCCGAAGCCGATCCTGCCGGCCTTGGCGTGCTTGGGGCGTTCCTTGACCGCCCACAGCACTACGCCGCTGGCCACCATCAGGCAACCCACCAGGCCGGACAGGAAGAACAGGGCGCGCAGGCCCCAGTCCGCGAAGCGGGCCAGGTGCAGGCCGTACATCACGCCGCGGGTGTGGGTGGCGCCGCCGGGCACCGGGCTGGTCTCGATCAGTGCGCCGCTGACCGCGTGGTAGCGCAGCGATGGTGTGTCGATCGACAGCCGCTTGCCATCGCGCTGGTAGATGTCGATCACCGCATTGGCCGCGCCCGGGTGGAACACGGTGAAGCCGCTGACCTGCGCGCCCTTCCATTCGGCACGCGCGCTGTCGAGCAGCTGCTGGATCGGCAGCGGCGCCGCGCTGCCTTCGGCGGCGTCGGCCGGATCGGCCAGGCGCGCAAAGGCCTCGCTGAAGAACGCGTCCTCATCCTTGGGATAAGCCACGCTTACGCCCTGCGGCAGGTACATGAACATCAGCGTGACTATGCCGGTGTAGGTGATCATCGCGTGGTAGGGCAGGGCCATCACCGCGCTGACGTTATGGAAGTCCAGCCACGAACGCAGGCCCTTCTCCGGCCGAAAGGTGAAGAAATCCTTGAAGATCTTCTTGTGGGTGATCACGCCGGTGATGATCGCCACCAGCATGAACATCGCGCAGAAACCCACCAGGTAGCGCGCCCACAGCACCGGGATATAGTGCAGGTCGAAATGCAGGCGGTAGAAGAAATCGCCGCCCCGGGTTTCGCGCGCGGCCACTTCCTCGCCGCTGGCCGGGTCCACCGTGGCATCGCCGAAGCGGCCACCGCCGCGGCGGCGCTTTTCACCTTCGGCCGGTGGCTTCACCATCGATTCGGGGTTGCGCCAGAACATGCGCATGGCCGGGTTGCGCGGATCGGGCAGGGTCACGTTCCAGCTTTCGGCCTGCGGCGCCTTGTGCTGCAGGAAGGTCACCGCGCGCTCGGCGGCGACCTCGGTGGACACGCTGCTGCGCGGCAGCTCCGGGCGCATCCAGCGGCTGATTTCTTCGCGGTAGTAGCTGGCGGTGCCGGCCATGAAGATGAGCAGCAGCAGCCAGCCCACCAGCAGCCCGGTCCAGGTGTGCAGCCAGGCCATGGACTGGCGGAATCCATTCTTCATGCACGTGCTCCCAGTGCGAGGGTGCCCAGCCAGAACAACGCGGTGGGCGCGGCGATGCCGATCCAGGCACGCAGTGCGGTGCGGGTGGCAAATGCCCACAGCGCGGCGCAGGCGCACAGCACGATCGCCACCAGCATGCCTGTCAGCACCGCTTGCGCGCGGGCGATGGGCAGGGCCACGGCGAAGAACATCGCGCAGGTGGCGGCCAGCGCGTAGCCGCCGAAGATCGCGGCCAACGAACGCGACAGCACTCCCAGCCAGGGGCGGTCGATGAAACCGCCGAAACGGTTGAACCAGCTGGCATCAGGCGTGCTGTCCACGGGAACCTGCAATGTCGGGTCGAACAACGAACGTCACCGGCCGAAGCCGGTGACAGGGAAAGGGTGGCCATCCGTGGCCAAGCCGCCGCACAGGGCGGGGGTATCCCTGGAGAACGGTGTTGCCTCGGTCGCGCACCGCAACGCCACCATAGGCGGCGCGCAGGACGGCATCGAGCAAGCATCCAGTGCGCTAATGATAGTCATTATCATTCGCTTCGGCAAGATTGACAGGCGCTTCGCGCCACCCGTTCTTCGCGCGGCGGTGCCGGCGGACGCTTGGTTTGCGAATTGCAGGCACTTGGTTTAGCAGGGCTACCAGAACCTGAATGCGCTCAGTTTGTGCCTCGCAGCTTCGAACGGCGATATCGGGAGCCGTTGAGGGGCGGTCGCATCACAGAAGGCTTGCCTGACGTTCGTGCCAATTCTTGATGATGATCTCGCCAAACTGCATGTATCGGCCTCCCGTCCATGGTTGCCCATTCAAACATCTGGGGGCTCATCAGAGACCAACGGAACATCCGGACGGACTCTTCCAGATGGTGCGTGACGCAGCGATAGAGGGTCACTGGGTCGCTATTGATGTCGTTCAGAACTTCTAGCTTGGCCGGCACTGGCCGCATGAGTAGCGCGGCCGCCCCGCCAGCAAACGCATCGACGTAGGTGTCGTGAATAGGGAAATGCGGACACAGGTACTTGATCAGTCGGCGCTTCCCGCCAGGCCAGGGGAGTACTGGTAAGGGCAGGTGTCTGCTTGTGCGATAGGGGACTGCCAAGATGACTCGGTCCTCGCGAGGACCCAGAGTTTTGGCCAAGGCGCACGCGACTGAGGCGTGTATTGCGGTGACGTGCCGCTGGTTGCCGTCGGCAGCACGTCGCCCTGTTTCAGTAACGGAATTGCGCCACGATGCCGTACTCTTTCGCGGGCAGGGACACCTCAATATGCAAGTTCGGACGCAGCAAAGGAACGGTATCCAGAATTGCCTGAACGCTGCTCTTCCAGCGGGTTCGCGAGCGCATGTAGGTGGGCACGACCTTGGCCTTGGTTATCACGAAGTCAGGTGAAAGCTTTTGGAAGTAGCGCTTCACCTCACCCATGCTGTACTCGCGCCAATGATGAGCGTAGGTGCCGAGGCCAAGGACCTCATCCACCGATATTCCGCCTGCTTGACCGCGCAAGAATCGCAGCGGCTGCCAGGCCCGCCCTTTCCAGGAGTAGTAGTTGGGCGTAGTGACCACAATTCGACCACCGGGGGCCAGAATTCGATGGACTTGTTTCCATAGCGCTATTGGGTTGAACGTAATGTGTTCCAGGATTTCCGAGAACAGCACCACATCGGCCGAGTTGTCAGGGATGGCTTCCAACTCGCCAGCTGCACCCAGGTCAGCACAACCATGAAGCTTAATTTTCATGGCATTTGCAATAGGGAGCACCATCGGGTTGAGGAAAATTTCCGGGAACTCGACCGCTGTCACCGAGTAGCCACTTCGGCGCCACATCACGGCTTGGTGAAGCCAATGAGCACCGATGTCGAGCACACGGGTTCCGCCATTCCAAGTAGCATTGAATTCGTTGAACGTCTTCCTGAAGCGTTCGTAGTGATCGCTTAGATAGTATTCGGGCGTGCCTCCGTGCTCATCGAACAGCGCCAGATAGTCGCTGTACTGCAGAGAGAACTCCTTCTGTAGCTCCATCATTTCACCTCCATATCCTGGTCCTAGGGATGTTCTGAACGGACTGCTCTGGGCCCTGAATTTCCGGTCCTGGGCTGATCAGCGACCGACAAACAGGTCAGATCTGCCTCGTCCTGCTGTTATGGCGGTGCCGGGCGGATTTACTCCTGGGCCGGCATCAGCTGACGACGTGTCATCCACAAGATTGACAGTGCAAAAAGGGCCAGCGCTTGAGCGATGTTCTTGGCCAGATCGTGGCCAAACCGGTACGGCTGACGCCCCGGATGGCGCGCAACCCGGCAATGCCGCTCGATGAGGGCCAGCAGGCGCTTTCTTGTCGGGAAACACCTGATCTGGCTCATCAAGGAGCAGCTCACGGTGTGTCCGCTGACCCAACCTCTCGGCATCACCGAACGAAAGCTGCATGGAGAGTTCCTCGAGGTATGCCTGATGGCCCTCAAGCTTGCGGGGCACCGGCCGGCACTACCATCAGATTTCGTGCAGAGTTGCTCAGGGCGTTTAGCCGGTTCGGCTGACCTGCTCAGACTCCTGCTCCGCTACATTCGAAAAGACAACATGCCTCCCTTCGACCTCGCATCACTTCCTTGCGGCGAACCCGGGGCGCATGGAATGGCTCGCCATGGAAATTGACGCTAAAAGCGACGAGAACGCCCGTATTTCGCCGATCCAGTCGCAGGGATTGATCCATGACCGTCTGACACCAGCCTTGGAGTCGGTTGAAGACGTTCTGGCGTCAAAGAACGCGACGTTCCCTCTCCCAAGCGCGCTGAGGCCGCCCTGCTGGTGTATGACCTGCTGGCTAGCGGGTTGGCGGAGGCTGAGGTCATCCCCTTCGCCCGCCGCGCTGTCGGATTGGCTCAAGCAGGTCCAGTCTCGTTTTATCCCGCTCAATCCTGGGTCCCAAAAGATCCTGTCCCCCCAAATTTCGCGCGGCGGCTGCAATACTGGCCGCATGACCGACGCAGACCTGCACGCTCTCGACGCCTTGCCCGATCCCGCCGGGCGCGACCCTGACAGGCTGGCAGCCGATGAGGACTGGTGGTCCCACGTAGCGGCGCTGTACGACCTCACCGACGAGGTGGTCATGCTCGACAACGGCTACTGGGGCGCGATGGCGCGGCCCGTGTTGCAGTCGTATCAGCGCGCCACCGCACGCGTGAACCGTGAGAATGCCTGGTTCGGGCGGCGGGAGTTCCCGGCGTTGTTGGAACACGCGCGGGCAACGCTGGCCGAAGCGCTGGGCGTGGGCACCGATGAGATCGTGCTGACACGGGGCGCGACGGAAGCGATGCAGGTACTGATTGCCGGCTATCGGCACCTGTCTCCGGGCGATACCGTGCTGTATGCGGACACCGACCACGAAAGCGCGATCGCCGCCGTGCAGTGGCTGCGCGAACGCAGGGGCGTGGACGTACAGCGCATCGTGCTGCCGGAGCCGTTCGACCATGACGGCATCGTGGACACCTACCGCAAGGCGCTGGCGCGCTACCCGCGCACCCGCCTGCTGCTGCTCACCCAGGTCGGCCATCGCAACGGCATGCTGCTGCCGGTGGCGGAGATCAGCGCACTGGCCCGCGCGGCCGGCGCGGACGTGGTGCTGGATGCGGCCCATGGCGTCGGCCAGGTCGACACGCCGCTGAGCGCGATGGGCGCGGATTTCGTCGGCATCAACCTGCACAAGTGGATCGGCGCACCGGTAGGCATGGGTGCGCTCTACGTGCGTCGCGGACGCGTTCAGGACCTGGATCCCTGCATGGGCGAGGCCGACACCGGCGATATCGACAGCCGCGTCCACACCGGTACGGTCAACTTCGCGGCGGTCATGGCCTTGCCTGCCGCGGTATCGCTGCACCAGCGGATCGGCGTGGCCAACAAGCGCGCGCGCCTGCTGCGCCTGCGCAACCAGTGGCTGGACGCGCTGCGCGAAGACGCCCGGATCCAGCTGCTGGCGTCGCCGGATCCGCGTCTGTCCAGCGCCATCGCCGCCTTCCGCCTGCGCGGGCAGGTCAGCCTGGAGGCCAACACCGCCACCGCCGAGCGCATGCTGCAACAGTCCGGTGTGTTCGTGGTGGCCCGCGAGGGCTTGGCGTCCGGTGCCTGCGTACGCGTGACACCGGGCATCTTTACCGCCCCCGCGCAGATACAGTCGCTGATCGACGCCGTTCGCGCAGTTGCTGGTTAGGCAGGTTTTCCTGCCGGTAGATGTTCAGCGCGAGCTGCAGGCCTTGGCGATGTCGGCGTCGATCCGCTCCGGTGCGGGGCGTCCGAACATCTCGCTGATCTCGCGTCGGGAACGCAGTTCTTCGCATTGCTCCGGATTGGCCGCGCCGTCGATCACGGTGCCGCGGACCGGGGGCTCTCCACGGCCAGCGTCAGCCTGCATGCGGCGGCGGGCCTGGTGCAGGTCGCGCTGGGCGCGGGTGCGCTCTTCCCACGTGAGGTTGGGGTCTTTGACAATTGGACGGGTCACGCCGGTGTCCTGCTCGGGTGGGCAGGGTACCGTCTGGTAGATGGTCTGGCCGCCGTTCGCGCACTTGTACACGCGCCCGGCGTGGGCATTGCAGGCCAGCGCGCACAGCGCCAACGTCATGATCGTCCTTCGCATGGTTCCCCCGATGGGCCACTCCAGCCCTGAATGCGCGGCAGAATACGCGAACCACGTCTCAAAAACACCCGGGCAATCTGTCAACCGGGCCTGCCACAAACCGAAGTAGAGCCACGTCCTGCGTGGCTGCGCTGGGCAGTCCCTACCAATGCATCCAAACGGTCAGGGCATGCAGCAACAGCCCGATCAACCCACCCACCAAGGTGCCGTTGAACCGGATGAACTGCAGGTCGCGACCCACGCTGAGCTCCAGCTGCTCCACCAGGTGCCGTTCGTCCCAGCCCTTCACGGTCTGGGCGATATGGCTGGTCACGCCTTCGCGCAACCGGGTGGTCAGGCGCTCGGCACCGTCAATGAGGTGCTGGTTGAGCGCCTCGCGCAGTGAAGGGTCCTCCTGCAGCGCCTGGCCGATCTTGCCCAGGCTGCGCTGCAGGTGGCCGGCCAGCGCAGACGATTCGCTGGACAGATCGGCGCGCAGGCTGGCATGGATGCGCGCCCACAGGCCCTGGACGTACTCCTGCACCGCCGGGTGGTCGATCACCTGCTGCTTGAGCTGGTCGACCTTTTCCGCCAGTGCCGGGTCGTGGCGCAGGCGCTGTATGTAGTCGCCCAGCCACGCCTCGTAATCCTTGCGCAGCGGGTGTTCCGGCTCGGCCAGGATCTGCTGCAGTTCGGCCAGCACCGCGTGCGCCATGCGCTCGGCCAGGCTGTCGCCGATTTCATCAATGGGTTTGACCCAGTTCACCGTGCTGGCGAGCTTCGGCCATTCGCGCTGGATGTAGCGCACGATCAGTTCGGAAGCGCGCTGCCGCACGGCGTCGTTGTCCATCCACTGGCTGATCCGGGTCAGCCCTTCGTCCAGCACCCGCTGGTGGCGGTTGTCGGCAGTGAGCAGGCCCAGCAGCTCGCCGGCAGTGGCGGCCGCGTTCCACTGCCGCAGCTGCTCGACCACGAACGCCTGGATGCTGCGGCGCACGGCGGCTTCGTCGAGGAAATCCAGCGCCTGCAGGGCCCAGCCCCGCGCCATGTCGGCCAGCAGCCGCGACCGTGCGGGATCGGCCAGCCAGCTGCCAAGCCGGCTGGCGGGATCGAATACCTGCAGCCGGGCCAGCAGTGCCTGCGGTTCCAGGAACTGGTCGCGCACGAACACCGCCAGGCTGTCGGCAATGCGCTCCTTGCTGCGCGGGATGATCGCCGTGTGCGGGATCGGCAGGCCCAGCGGGTGGCGGAACAAGGCCACCACCGCGAACCAGTCGGCCAGCGCGCCCACCGCAGCGGCTTCACAGAAGGCGGAAACCCACGCCCAGATACCGCGTTCGCCGTTGAGATGGCTGATGACGAAGCCGGCCAGCATGGCCAGCAGCATCGCCAGGGCAATGGCTTTGAGGCGGCGTAGCTGGGCGCGGCGGGGGTCGACCGAGGGCGTGCTGTTCATGCGGCAAGTGTATCGACCCGGATGCGAACGCCGCCTCGACAAGCATTCTGGAGGGCCGGCCAACGGCCGGCGCTACCATGGAACTCCCACATCGCTCGACGGTAGCGCCGGCCGTTGGCCGGCAGAACGGTTACGCCACGTCTCCAACCTGTCGGCGAAGCGCCGCCAACTGGGCACGCAGCGCATCGTTTTCGAGGGTGAGCGCGATCACCCGCTGGCGCAGCTCGGCCGGGCCTTCGCCCAGCGAGGTCAGTGCCTCGGCAATCTCGGCCTCACGGCTCGGATCGACCTCCAGCTCGCCATCGGCGCTGTGCAGCACCTCCTGCACCGGCTTGCGCGGCTTGCGCTTGGCCTCGCGCACGCGCTTGGCGGCCTGCTTCAGCTCGTCCTTGCCGGCGGCCGCGGCCGCGCGCTGTTCCTCTTCCGGCAGCGCCGCTACGGCCGCCGCAGCGCTGATCGAGATCACCCCGCTCTTGACCGCTTCCACCAGTTCCGGCGCGGCCTGCTTGTGGATGCGTTCGATCATCGTCACCTGGCTGCTGCTCAGCCGGGCTTCGCGCGCCATGTCAGCGCGGCTTACCTTCGGCGCCGGCGCCCACGGCGGGCTGTCCTCATCGCCTTCGGGCGTGGCATCGGCGATCTCGCCGTCGCTTTCGCGCTGCAGCTGGGCCTGGTCGGCGCGGTGGCGCTCGGCCAGGATGTCCCGCTTGCGCAGGGCCAGCACGCCGCGCTGGAAATCGGACACGCTGCGCCGGCCCAGGTGCTGTTCGATCATCCACAGGTGCACGTCATCCATCGATTGGAAGCGGGTGTTCTGCACCGTCTGGAACGGCAGGCCGTGCTTCTGGCAGATGCCGTAGCGGTTGTGCCCATCCACCAAAACATCGTTCCAAAGCACCAGCGCGTCGCGGCAGCCTTCGGCCAGGATGCTGCGCTCCAGCGCCTCGTGTTCGTCGGCAGTGAGCGGATCGATGTAGGCCTTGAGTTCTTCTTTGACGACGATGTCCATGCAATCCGGTTGGCGAGCAGCTGTTGACCGCCCATTGTACCGGTCGCCGGCATCACGCCGTGGCGCGGATCATCTCGCCCAGCACGTCCACGATCCGGTCGATCTGCGCCCGGTCGATGATCAGCGGCGGCGACAGCGCGATCACGTCGCCGGTACAGCGCACCAGCAGCGCCCCGTCGCGGAAGCAGCGCTCGAACACCTCAAAGCCCCGGCTACCAGGCGCGCCCTTGCGCGGCGCCAGCTCGACCGCACCGATCAGCCCGAAATTGCGGATGTCCACCACGTTCGGCAGCCCGCGCAGGCTGTGCAGGCGGGTCTGCCAGTATTCGCCCAGCTCGATGGCACGGTCGAACAGGCCCTCGGCGGCGTATGTGTCCAGCGCTGCCAGCGCAGCAGCGCAGGCCAGCGGGTGGCCGGAATAGGTATAGCCGTGGAACAGTTCGATGGCCCCCGGCGGGCCCTGCATGTACGCGGCGTGGATGGCATCGGACACCATCACCGCGCCCATCGGCACCGCGCCGTTGGTCAGCCCCTTGGCCATCGTCAGCAGGTCCGGGGTGACCCCGAAGCGCTGCGCGGCAAAGGCGTTGCCGACCCGGCCGAAACCGGTGATGACCTCGTCGAACACCAGCAGGATGCCGTGCTGGTCGCAGATCTCGCGCAGGCGCTGCAGGTAGCCCGGCGCGGGCAGGATCACCCCGGCTGAACCGGCGATGGGCTCGACGAACACCGCCGCGATGGTGGAGGCATCATGCAGCGCGATCAGCCGTTCCAGGTCCTCGGCCAGTTCGGCGCCGTGGCGGGGCAGCCCGGGAGTGAAGGCGTTGCGTGACAGGTCCAGGGTGTGGCGAAGGAAGTCGCTGCCTGCCAGCAGCGGGCCGAAGCCTTTGCGGTTGTTGGGCAGGCCCTCGATCGACAGCCCACCGAAACCGACCCCGTGGTAGGCCTTCTCGCGCCCGATGAAACGGGTGCGCTGGCCTTCGCCGCGCAGTCGGTGGTAGCCGAGCACGATCTTCATCGCCGTATCCACCGCCTCGGAACCGGAGTTGGTGAAGAAGGCATGGTTCAGCGGTCCGGGGGCGAGCGCGGCCAGTCTCTGCGCCAGCACGAACGGCAGCGGCGTGCCCATCTGGAAAGGCGGGGCGAAATCCAGCGTAGCTGCCTGCTGCTGGATGGCCTGCACGATCCGCGGCCGTGCGTGCCCGGCGTTGCAGCACCACAGCCCGGCGGCGCCGTCGAGGATCAGGCGGTCGTCCACGTCGTGGTAGTACATGCCTTCGGCGCGCACCAGCAGGCGCGGTGCGGCCTTGAACTGGCGGTTGGCGGTGAACGGCATCCACCAGGCGTCGAGGGTGGTGGGTGCGTGTTGGGACAGCGGGGATGGCGGTGTTTCGGTGAGGGGCATGGTGCTGGATCCGCTGGGTTGGATGGTGTGGACTGTACTTGCGGATGCGTTGCTTTGTTGTGGACCGCTTGGCCCGGCCAACGGCCGGAGCTACCGCTGGTTTCGTTCGGCACAGCGTGATCCGGCCAACGGCCGGGGCTACCGCTGGTTTCGTTGTTTCGCGTGCAACCATCGCGACGGTGGGCGGCGGTCACGTGGCAGAATCGGACAGCTGATCTTCCCGCACGTGAACGATGTCGACTCCTGCCGCTGCCAACGCCGCCAATTCGCCCCGCCGCATCCTGCTGGCCAGCCTGATCGGCACCACCATCGAGTTCTTCGACTTCTACATTTACGCCACGGCGGCGGTGCTGGTGTTCCCGCACCTGTTCTTCCCCGACAGCAGCGAGGGTGCGGCGCTGCTTCAGTCGCTGGCGACCTTCGCGGTGGCGTTCATCGCCCGCCCGGTCGGCTCGGCGGTATTCGGCCATTACGGCGACCGGATCGGGCGCAAGGCCACGCTGGTGGCTGCGCTGCTGACCATGGGCGTGTCGACCGTGGCGATCGGCCTGCTGCCCACTCACGCCAGCATCGGCATCCTGGCGCCGGCGCTGCTGGCACTGTGCCGGTTCGGCCAGGGCCTGGGCCTGGGCGGCGAGTGGGGTGGGGCGGTACTGCTGGCCACGGAGAACGCGCCACCGGGCAAGCGGGCCTGGTACGGCATGTTCCCGCAGCTGGGCGCGCCACTCGGGTTCCTGCTTTCGGCCGGCATCTTCCTGCTGCTGGGCCGCGCGATGAGCGATACGGACTTCCTGCAGTGGGGCTGGCGCGTGCCGTTCCTGGCCAGCTCACTGCTGGTGGCGGTAGGCCTGTGGGTGCGCCTGAACATCCATGAGACCCCGCAGTTCCAGGCCGCACTGGACCGCAACGAACGCGTGCGCCTGCCGATGTGGACGGTGCTGCGCCACCACCCGCGCACCCTGGTGCTGGGCACGCTCGGGGCGTTCGCCACCTTCGTGCTGTTCTACCTGATGACGGTGTTCACCCTCGGCTATGGCACCACCGTGCTGCACTACAGCCGCGAGCAGTTCCTGCTGCTGCAGATGGTGGGCATCCTGTTCTTCGCCGCCGGTATTCCGCTGTCGGCGATGTACGGCGACCGCTGGGGCACCCGGCGCACGATGATCGTGGCCAGCGGCCTGATCCTCGGTTTCGGCGTATTGTTCGCGCCGTTGTTCCAGGCCGGCAGTCCGTGGCTGGTAGTGGGGTTCCTGGCCCTTGGCCTGTTCCTGATGGGCCTGACCTACGGGCCCTGCGGCACGTTCCTGGCCGAAATCTACCCGGTCCAGGTGCGCTATACCGGCGCCTCGCTGTCGTTCAACCTGGCCGGCATCCTCGGCGCGGCGCCGGCACCGTACGTGGCGACCTGGTTGGCCGGCCGTTTCGGTCTGGTCGCGGTGGGCTACTACCTGTGCCTGACTGCGGTGATCACCATCCTGGCGCTGCTGGCCATGGGCCGGCCAACCCGGCTCAGCGGAAAATCCGCTTGAGCGTGCGCCCCAGCCAGCTGCCCTGCTGGTGGTCGCGGGCGAACTGGTTCAGGTGCTGCTTGACCGATTCGGCGTAGGCCTTGTCATCGCCCCGGATGTGGTTGAACAGCCAGCGCGACAGCATCGTACGCAGTTCGTCGGTGATGTCCTCGCCGGCCTGGAAACGCAGCCGGTATTCGGACACGCGCTTGCCGAAGATCTCGTGCACGCGCTTGTGCGCGGCGCAGAACGGGTAGCCGGCTTCTTCCATCAGCTCTTCCTCGAACGCGAAGTGCGACATGGTGTAGTCCACCAGTTCGTCGATCACCTCGGCCACGGCCACCTTGTGCAGGCTGGTCTGTGCCACGTGCAGGTGGTTGAGCATCTCCACGATCCGCATGTGCTGGTGGTCGATGACGTCGATGCCGATGTTCAGGTCGTCCTGCCAGACCAGAAGTGCCATGCTGCGTTCCCTGTGATGTTCGCTGGGAACGACTCTAGGCAGGGCGGGGCGCACCTGCGTTGATCTGGATCAAGGCGCCAGCGCGGGTTCCCGGGCGGCGGTGGCTTCGTGCGTGCTGCACACTCGGTTGCGGCCGCCGGCCTTGGCCAGATACAGCTGGCGGTCGGCTTCGGAAATCAGCCGGTGCAGCGAATCGTGCTGCGGGCGGATGCAGCACAAGCCGATGCTGACCGTCATCCGCAGCGTGGTGTGACCAAGATCCACTTCCAGCGCGGCGATACGCTTGCGCAGGATCTCGAAGTAGCCGATGGCTTCGTCTTCCTCCAGCCCCGGTACCAGCAGGCAGAACTCTTCGCCACCGAAGCGCGCGATCAGGTCCTGGTCGCGTGCGTGGTCGGCGACGGCCGCGGCCACCGCCCGCAAGGCGTCGTCGCCGGCTTCATGACCATGGGTGTCGTTGATGTGCTTGAAGTGATCGATATCGATCATCGCCACCGCCACCTGCTCACCCTGCACCTGCAGCTTCGGCAGTTGGCGCGTGCTCTGTTCCAGGAAGCAGCGGCGGTTGGGCAGGCCGGTGAGAAAATCGCGGGTGGCCAGGTCCTGCAGCGTGCCGATCAGCTCCAGCTGGTCCACGTTCTGCGAGACGCGGCAGAAGAACTCCTCGCGCGAGAAGGGTTTGCGCAGGAAGTCATTGGCGCCGTTCTTCAGGAAGCGCGGAATCAGCGAGGGATCGGTATTGCCGGAAATGCCGATCACCGCCACCTTGTCGCGCGAGCGCAGGGTGCGCAGCCGGCGGGTGAATTCCACGCCCTCCATGCCGGGCATTTCCTGGTCGACCACCGCCAGCCGGATCGCCGGGTGGGCTTCGATCGCCTTCAGGCCCTCGGCACCGTCGGCAGCCTCGTAGACGTCGTGGCCATACATGCGCAGCAGCGAGGCGGCGTACATGCGCGCGGACATGGAATCGTCCACCACCAGCGCGGCGATGCGCCGGTTGCGGTCCAGGCGCTGCACCAGCCACACCAGGTAGTCGATGCTGCCGGGGGTGTTCTTGAGCACGTAATCAATGATCTGCTGCTGCAGTACGCGCTTGCGCAGGTCCTCGTCGTACACCCCGCTGACCACCACCGTACGCAGCCCGCGCGACAGGAAGTACTCCACCACCTTGTCGCGGTCGCCATCGGCCAGCACCAGCCCGGTCAGCACCAGGAACCAGCCCTGTTCCTCATCCAGCAGGCGCCCGGCCTCGGCGAGCGAGGTCGCCACCGACACCGGCAGCTCCAGCCGCTGCTCGATGGCTTCCTTGAGCATGCTGGTGAACGTGCGCGAGTTCTCCACCAGCAGGATCCGCTGGGGAAGGTCATCACCGGGGTCGCTGGGGAAGGCGCCCTGAAACAGTGCCGGCATGTTGCGTACGCTCGAATCCGAGAGGGTCGGAAGGTGTATCGGCGTCTTCACGCCGGACTTTAGGCCCAATCTTCTGATCTGTGACCGCAATGTCCGGAACCGGGGCTGCAACGCCCGGATCCGGAGGTCCCGGACCGTAGCGCGATACCCTGCGTGGCAGCCCTCCCGACTCCGCCGGGCCAATCCGTAGGAAGAATCAATCGTTACCCGACTGGAATGAGAGCTGATGCACGTACGGGCATGCTTCCGCCGCTTACGATTCCTCTGTGCTCGAAACTCTGGTCCGCAAAGCATGGACAACCTCTACAAGGAAGTGACCCCGCTACTCACGTTCCTGCTGCCGGGCTTCCTTTCCGCATCGATCTTCTATGGATTCACGTCTCATCCCAAACCCAGTCAGTTCGAAAGGACCGTGGAAGCATTGGTCTTCACGTTTGTGGTCCATGCAGCAACCGGGATGGTTCAGGTCCTGCTGGAAGGGGTTGGCCGGATGTTCACCGTCGGAGACTGGACATCGGCAAGTCATCTCAGCTGCTCGGTGTTGATGGCGACAGTCTTGGGCGCGCTGATGGCCGCCGCCGTCAACAGAGACACGTTTCATTCCTGGCTGAGAGGAAAGGGGTTGACCTCGCGCACCTCACATTCAAGCGAGTGGTACTGCGTACTGGGATCGAATCCCACAGACATTGTGCTGCACCTTATCGACGGCAGGCGGCTCATTGGTTGGCCAAAAGAATGGCCTCTGAATCCATCCAATGGCCAGTTCTATATTCAGGATCCCGCATGGATCGATGACGATGGAAACACAGTAGAGCTGCGTGATCTGGATGGCATAATCATTCACGCGACCGATGTCAGGTGGGTCGAAGTGATGCTTGGTAAAGGAGTCGAACATGGCATTTCTACGTAAAGGATCCAATCCGCCTCTGCCGGCCTCCCGGCGACAGCGGACCGAGGATGCAGATCCGTCGGCTCGCAGCACCCAACGAAAGGTTCCGCCGAACCCGCCGCCAGCCCCCAAGCGGCCCTGAGTTGAGCGCTGCGCATCAACGCATAACGTTCAACCCAACACATCCCGCAGTTTGTACCAGGACATGGCGGCCACCAGCAGCGGCGTGCGCAGCAGCTTCCCACCGGGGAAGCGCGCATGCGGAATGCGCTCGAACACATCCAGGCGTTCGTTCTGCCCGGCAATGGCCTCGGCGATCACCGCCCCGGCAAGGCCGGTCGCTGCCACGCCGTGGCCGGAGAAGCCCTGGGCGAAATACACCGTGGGCGTCAGCCGGCCCCAATGCGGGGCACGGTTGCGGGTAATGTCCACGTAGCCGCCCCAGACCTGTTCCATGCCCACGTCGGCCAGCTGCGGGAACACCTGGTGCATGCGCCTGGTCATTACCCCGCGCAGATTCGGCGGCGGTAGCGCCGAGTAGCTCGCGCGGCCGCCGAACAGCAATCGGTGGTCAGTACTGAGCTTGAAGTAATCCAGCGCCCAGCTGACGTCGGCCACGGCCATGTCATTGCGGATCAGCGCCCGGGCCCGTTCCTCGCCCAGCGGGGCGCTGGCGCCGATATAGGTACCCACGGGCATGATCCGGCTCTCCAGCTCCGGTGCGATGCCCTGCAGCCATGCGTTGCCGGCGATGACCACCTGGTTGGCGGTGACGGTGCCGTGGGCGGTACGCAGCTGCGGGCGGTCCCCGCGCACCAGTTCCAGGACAGGGCTGGCCTCATGGACCACCACGCCCAAGCCCTCGGCCGCGCGGGCAAGCCCCAGCGCATAGGCGAGCGGATGCAGGTGGCCGCTGGCCGCATCGAACATCGCGCTGCGATAGCGCGGGCTGTCGAGCTGGCTGCGCAGCTGCTGCCGGTCCCACCACTGCAGGGGGTAGTCGTAGCGCTCCACCAGGGTGTCCATGCCTGCACGCAGCGCACGCTCCTGTCGCGCATTGATTGGCACGCTGGCATGGCCATCGCGCCAGTCGCACTGGATCGCGTAGTGGCTCAGGCGATTGCGGAGCAGGGCCATGCCCTCGCGGGAGAAGTCGAACAGGCGTCGCGCATCTGCATTGCCGACCAGCCGTTCCAGCGTATCCACCTCGCAGCCGTAGCCGACAATGGCCTGGCCACCATTACGGCCCGAGGCACCCCAGCCGACCCGGTGCGCCTCGAGCACGGTCACCCGGTAGCCGCGTTCGGCCAACGAGAGCGCGGTCGACAGGCCGGTGTAGCCCGCGCCCAATACGCACACGTCGGTGGCATGGTCGCCCCGCAGCGGCGCGCGCAGTGGCGCGTCGGGCACGCTGTCGGCATACCAGCTCGGTGCGTGCGCCTGTCCGGCCAGGCTCATCGGGGGCTCGCTCATGCGCACAGCATGCCAGCAACCCGTGTCGAGGGCAGGTGCGCCCGCTGTGACGGCGGCTGCCGACGGAGGTACAGTGGCGCTATCACAGTACGTTCCAGCCCTTCGGCGAAGCTTGTCGTCGTTACTCCAGCACAGCAGACCGGTCATGACCACCCGAACGCGTTCGCGCAAAGCCCCGTCTCCATCGCGCAAGGCCGCCGCTCCGTCGCGGAAGGCCCCCGCGCGCAAGGCCACGGCCAAACCGGCTGCCGAAGAGAGTGTGCTGCTGCGCTGGCTCAAGGATCGCCACATCACCGAAGTGGAATGCCTGGTGCCGGACATCACCGGCAACGCGCGCGGCAAGATCATCCCGGCCGACAAGTTCTCGCATGACTACGGCACCCGGCTGCCCGAGGGCATCTTCGCCACCACCGTCACCGGCGAGTTTCCGGACGATTACTACGAACTGACCTCGCCGTCGGACTCGGACATGATCCTGCGCCCGGACCCGGATACCGTGCGCATGGTGCCGTGGGCCACCGACCCCACCGCGCAGGTCATCCACGACTGCTACACCAAGCACGGCGAGCCGCATGAGCTGGCGCCACGCAACGTGCTGCGTCGGGTGCTCGATGCCTATGCCGAACTGGGCCTGCGCCCGGTGGTGGCGCCGGAACTGGAATTCTTCCTGGTGCAGAAAAACACCGACCCGGACTTTCCGCTGCTGCCGCCCGCCGGCCGCTCGGGCCGCCCGGAAACGGCGCGACAGTCGTACTCGATCGATGCCGTGAACGAATTCGATCCGATCCTCGACCTGATGTACGACTACTGCGACGCGATGAAGCTGGACGTGGACACGCTCATCCACGAATCGGGCGCGGCGCAGCTGGAGGTCAACTTCACCCACGCCAACGCGATGGACCTGGCCGACCAGGTGTTCCTGTTCAAGCGCACCATGCGCGAATCAGCCATGCGCCATGGGGTGTACGCCACCTTCCTGGCCAAGCCGATGGAAACCGAGCCGGGCAGTGCCATGCACATCCACCAGAGCCTGGTGCGGGTCAGCGACGGCCACAACGTGTTCAGTGGTGACAGCGGCGGGGAGGAGTTCAGCCCGTTGTTCGGCCACTACCTGGCCGGGCTGCAGAAGTACGTGCCGGCAGCGATGGCCTTCTTCGCCCCGAACGTGAATTCCTACCGGCGGCTGGTATTCGGCGAGGTTTCTCCCAGCAACGTGCACTGGGGCTTCGACAACCGCACCTGCGGGCTGCGGGTGCCGATGGATACCCCGGAAAACATGCGCGTGGAAAGCCGTTTTGCCGGCTCCGATGCCAATCCCTACCTGGCGATCGCCGCCACCCTGGCCGCCGGCCTGCTGGGCATCCGCGAGCAGGGCTCGCCGACCGCCCCGATCAGTGGCAGTGCCAAGGAGCTCGGCTATGACCTGCCGCGCTCGCTGGGCGAGGCGCTGGACGGCCTGGAGCGCTGCCCGGAACTGCGCGAGATGCTCGGCGAGCGGTTCTGCCGGGCGTATGTGTCGGTCAAGCGCAAGGAATACGAGACCTTCTTCCGGGTGATCAGCTCCTGGGAGCGGGAGTTCCTGCTGCTGAATGTGTAAGCGGCCCCAGCCGCCCGATCAGGCATGGCCGTGAGCGCCATGTGCTGGGAAAATACCCGGCTGCCCGTTAGGCTGGCACCGTCATGCCGGTCCGGCCGGTTCCCCCGCCTTGCACCTGACCTGTGGAGAGTCCGATGAAGCTGCGAATCCTCACCCTCGGCATTGCCGTTTCGATGCTCAGCGCCTGTGGCGGCGCCAAGCAGGAAGACAGCAAGGTGCTGAACGTCTACAACTACAGCGATTACATCGCCGAAGACACCATCCCGAACTTCGAAAAGGCCACCGGCACCAAGGTGACCTACGACGTGTTCGACAGCGACGAGATGGTTGAAACCAAGCTGCTCGCCGGTGGCAGCGGCTATGACGTGGTGGTGCCGACGCTGAACTTCTTCGGCCGCCAGATCCAGGCCGGTGTGTTCCTGCCGCTGGACAAGAGCAAGATCCCGAACCTGGCCAATCTCGACCCGGAGATGATGAAGCGCATCGCGCAGCAGGATCCGGACAACAAGTACGGCGTGCCGTACATGATTGGCACCACCGGCATCGGCTACAACGTGGAGATGCTCAAGGAGCGCTTCGGCGGCAGCACCGAAATCGCCAACAGCTGGGACCTGATCTTCAAGCCGGAAAACATCGCCAAGATGAAGGACTGCGGGATCACGATCCTGGATACGCCGGCCGACATGATTCCGATCGCGCTGCATTACCTGGGCGAAGACCCGCACAGCCATGACCCGGCGGTGATCCAGAAGGCGGCCGACCTGCTCAAGACCATCCGCCCGTACGTGCAGAACTTCCATTCCTCGCAGTACGTGGGTTCGCTGGCCAACGGTGGCACCTGCCTGGTGGTGGGCTGGTCGGGCGACATCATCCAGGCCCGCGACCGCGCCGCCGAAGCGGCCAACGGCGTGACCGTAGCCTATTCGATACCGAAGGAAGGCGCGCCGCAGTGGTTCGACATGCTGGCCATTCCCAAGGATGCCAAGCACCCGGAAGCGGCCTACGCCTTCATCAACTACCTGCTGGACCCGAAGGTCGCCGCGGCCAACACCAACTTCATCCACTACGCCAACCCGGTGAGCGCGGCCACGCCGCTGGTGGACGAAGCGATCCGCAACGACCCGACCATCTACCCGCCGGCCGACGTGGCCGCGAAGATGTTCACCTACTCGATCAATCCACCGGATGTGGACAAGCTGTACACCCGGTTGTGGACCGAGGTGAAGACGGGTCGCTGAGGCGAGACTTTTCCATCGAAAGACCCTAGGGCCGCCGGTTCGCACCGGCGGCCCTTTTTTCATCAGTTCTGGGAATCGAGATTGTCCGCGAAGTACTCGTAGCCGTAGGCGTGATCGGACGCCACGTCTCTTGCGGTTCTCGCGAGATCCGGCGAGAGATCCAAGCCGTACAGTCCTTCGACGTAGTCCCTCGCGTCTCGTGCGAGTTTCGCGGATGCACTCATGGCTGCGGCGACCGCCAGTATTTTGTCCGGTGGGCATGCTGCTTCTGGAGATCCGTTCTTTAAACCTGCGGAGGTATCGATTCCCACGGTGCGCGGCCCCGTTCTCACCCGTAGCGTGGGTGATGAAGTGAATACGGGTGGGGCTGTGGGCGACCCGGCCGACTGCCCCGCGCTGGGATCGGGAAGAGAGCTCTGTTCGAAGCCGCGCGGTGTCAGCTCATAGTCGGTATCGGGCTCAAGTAGATAGTTGGAAGAAATATTTACCTGGACGATCTCCATCTGCCCAGGGTGCAACGTCAGTACTTCGCTTCGAGCTTCCATGGTCAGGTTGACGATAACGCCTGTGTATCTGGCTACTTCGCCGGTTGAAGAGACCACTTGGAACGCGTTGTTCCAAAGGCGGCCGTCCGGCATTGTCTGTGGGATGTCGGCCGCACGAATGAAGGCTGGATGGGCGCCGTTGTTGGTGTACTTGAGCGCTACTGCAATCTCACTGCTCCCCGTGGGAAGGAGGTCAAGCGTCGCCTCAACACTGGCATGTGCCGGGCAGATTGTAAGTGCCAACAATAGTGAGGCGGCGACGATGTGGAGTCTACTCATCGGGGGGTTGGTTCCGCGGGGCGAAATGACAAGTTCAGACCCACTTTATTGCATGGAGGTGAGGCGCTGGCGTCCAGGTGCGTCAGGATGCTCTGGAGTAGTTCGCGCGCATCCCGCCCACCATTGCACAGGAAGTTCGAGCTCGGTCGCTGCAGGTTGTACATGCCGATGAAGAACAGTCCCGGCTGCGGGGAGACGCCGTAATCGCCCAGTGGGTAGCCGTTCGGGTCGAGCACGCCCGGCACTTCGAGCCATGGCCACTGCGCATCGAAGCCGGTGGCTGCGACAATCGAGCCAATGCCGGCGGCGTCCAGCCGGATGCAGCGTGGTGAGGCGTCCGGCTCCCAGTCCAGGTAGACCTCTTCGGGCAGATAGCGGGCGTCGTCGGTCGGTGTCTCTGCGGTGGATGCATAGTGCGCATCGGCCATGTCGTTGAGGTGCCTGTACTCGGCGCGGGTGCCGGCCACCGCCTCGCGGATCTGCGGTCGCGCATCGCGGAAGTGCGCGATGTGGCCTTCCAGGTGCTCCAGCCTGCCGAGCAGCACGATGCCGTCGCGGTGCATCGACAGCAGGCTGATGGAGCTGCCCATGCCCAGCGCGCCGGTTCCAGAGACCAAGGGGAACTCAGCGGTTCTTGCCTTCTGCATCGCGCCCGGCACCCCGGCGACCACGTCCGGCCGCTCGCTTACGTGCCGGTGCAGCAGCCCCTGCATGTCCCACCAGTGCATGGAATCCCTGCCGCGTACCCGGCGGATGTGCGAGAAACGATCGGCCATGGACCAGTACACCTCGCGCCCTGCGGTACGAAGGTCCTGGGCGATCTGTGCGCCGGACTGGCCACCGCCGATCACAAGCACGGCGCCCGGGCCGAGCTGCTGGGGGCGCCGGTAGTCGCCGGAGTGGACAACCTCCAGCCCGGAGGCAGGGGAGAAAAACGCCCGCGGCCAGCGCGGGCGGCGGTACTCCCCGCTGGCCACGACCACGCAGCGTGCTTCGAGCGTGCCGTCGCTGGTGATGACGCGGTAGCCGTCGCCTGCCGCAAACACCCGATGCACGACGCATCCCTCGACGACAGGCAGCCGCCGCCGGCGCGCATAGTCGGTCAGCATGTCGATGACTTCGGCCGCGGTGGCAAAACCCGTGGGATCCGTGCCGTCGTACTGGTAGCCGGGCAGGGCGGTCAGGAAGTTGGGCGTGTTGAGGCGGAAGGAATCCCACCGTCGCGTCCAGCTGGAGCCGATGGTTTCCGCTTCCAGAACCAGATGACGCACGCCTGCCTCCACCAGCAAGGCGCTGAGCGACAGGCCGGAGTGTCCTGCTCCAATGACCACTGCGTCATAGGGCCGTGCATCGGGGATGGCTTGCATGGGTAACTCCTTGTGTTGTGCGCGTTCGGCGTTCGTGGAGGTATCGCGCTCCCGCCGCCGGGAGGTCAACGCGATGTCGCGCGGAATGTGACGCGTCACTTGCCTGTAGTTCACGCGTGTTGGAAGGTGTGCACGCCATCAAGGAACCGGCTGAATTCCCGTTTCGGAAGACCGGGAGCGACAAGCGTTCAGGCGTTTTCAGCTGCCGCTCTCGCGGGAATGGGCCAGGCATGTCAAGGGGCACTTCGACACCGTCGCGTCTGTACCGGGTGGACGCGACAAAGGCAGGGCGTTCACGTCGCCTCGGCGGCACGCTTATTAGGGTTCTTCCTGAGACCATTGGGCCGGCTGGGCCCAACCGCCACGATCCGGTATCCCCGCTGTCGCCAACGGTCGCTAAAATGGGCCATTCCCCCGTCCTGACGCCGCTCCTGGAGCCGCTGCCCATGTCATTCGAAGCCAAGCCGGAAGGCGAGGTCGCCCCGGCGCTGGAGCCGGGCTATCTGTCCATCCGCGCGCTGCGCAAGGAATTCGACGGCTTCGTCGCACTCGACGATGTCAGCCTGGACGTGCGCAAAGGCGAGATCTTTGCGCTGCTGGGCGGCTCGGGCAGCGGCAAATCGACCCTGCTGCGCTGCCTGGGCGGGTTCGAGACCCCCACCGCCGGCACCATCGACCTGGACGGCCAGCGCATCAACGCGCTGCCCCCGTACCAGCGGCCGATCAACATGATGTTCCAGTCCTATGCCCTGTTCCCGCACATGAGCGTGGAGCAGAACATCGCCTTCGGCCTCAAGCAGGATGGCCTGGCCCGCGATGCCATCCGCCGCCGGGTCGGCGAGATGCTGGAGCTGGTGCAGCTGGAGAAGCTGGCCAAGCGCAAGCCGCACCAGCTGTCCGGCGGCCAGCAGCAGCGCGTGGCGCTGGCGCGGTCGCTGGCCAAGGGGCCCAAGCTGCTGCTGCTGGACGAGCCGATGGGCGCGCTGGACAAGAAGCTGCGCTCGCAGATGCAGCTGGAGCTGGTCAACATCATCGAAACCTCGGGGGTGACCTGCGTGATGGTCACCCACGACCAGGAAGAAGCGATGACCATGGCCACCCGCATCGCGGTCATGGATGCCGGCTGGATCCAGCAGGTCGGCAAGCCGGACGAGATCTACGAACAGCCGGCCAACCGCTTCGTGGCCGGCTTCATCGGCTCGGTCAACCTGTTCGACGGAGTGATCGACGAGGACCTGCCCGAGTACGTCACCGTGCGCACGCCGCTGTTCCCGGCGCCCATCTACGTGGCGCACGGCATTACCGGCTACGAAGGGCAGCCGGTGGCGTTCGCGCTGCGCCCGGAGAAGGTGATGATCGGCAAGGACGAACCGGCCGGCGACACCAACAAGGCGCAGGGCGTGATCGAGGAGATCGCCTACTTCGGCAGTCATTCGGTGTACCACGTGCGCCTGCCCAGCGGGGCCAAGGTGCTGTCCAATTTCGCCAACTCGCAGCGTTGGGCCAGCGATGGCCTGACCTGGGGCGACAGCGTCTGGGTGCACTGGCGCGACAACGATGGCGTGGTGCTCACCGCATGAACGCCACCGGCTGGAAGCGCTGGCTCCCCGGCACGCGCAGCGGTGTGATCGCCGCGCCGTACCTGTGGCTGCTGCTGTTCTTCGCGGTGCCGTTCGTGATCATCCTGATGATCTCGTTCGCGCGCACCCAGGTCGGCTCGCCGCCGTATACGTGGCTGCTGGAATACGTGGACGGTGCGTTCTCGCTCAAGCTCAACCTGGGCAACTACGCGGCCATGGTCAAGGACAGCCAGTACGTGCTCGCCTACCTGAGCTCGATCAGGATCGCGGTGATCGCCACGCTGTTCACGCTGCTGATCGGTTACCCGATGGCATATGTGATCTCGCGGATGAGCCCGGCCGCGCGCAACGTGGCGATGATGCTGGTGGTGCTGCCGTCGTGGACCTCCTTCCTGATCCGGGTGTATGCGTGGATCGGCATCCTCGACCGCAACGGCCTGCTCAACCAGCTGCTGCTGAAGATCGGGGTGATCGATGCACCGCTGCAGATCCTGTACACCCCGACCGCCGCCTACATCGGCATCGTGTACTGCTACCTGCCGTTCATGGTGCTGCCGCTGTACGCCAACCTGGTGAAGCTGGACAACCGCCTGCTGGAGGCGGCCTACGACCTCGGTGCCAAGCCGTGGCAGGCGTTCCTGCGCATCACGCTGCCGCTGTCGCGCACCGGCATCATCGCCGGCTGCATGCTGGTGATGATCCCCGCCGTGGGCGAATTCGTGATCCCGGAAATGCTGGGCGGGCCGGATACGCTGATGATCGGACGGGTGCTGTGGGGCGAATTCTTCAACAACCGCGACTGGCCGACCGCCTCGGCGGTGGCAATCGTGATGTTGGCCCTGCTGCTGGTGCCGATCCTGCTGTTCAACCGGGTGCAGCAGCGTGAGCTGGAAGGGAAGCTGACATGAGCATGGTGCGCCGCAGCCGCTGGCTGGGCTGGACGGTCCTGGGGCTGGGCTTTGCCTTCCTGTACCTGCCGATCCTGCTGCTGATGATCTATTCGTTCAACGCGTCCAAGCTGGCCACGGTGTGGTCGGGCTTTTCCACGCGCTGGTACGGCGAGCTGTTCAACAACCGGCAGATCCTGGATGCGCTGTGGATCAGCCTGAAGGTGGCGTTCTGGACCGCCAGCGCGGCGACCGTGCTGGGCACCATGGCCGCGATGGTGATGACCCGCTTCAAGCGCTTCCCGGGCAAGACCGTGTTCGGTGCCCTGATCACCGCGCCGCTGGTAATGCCCGAAGTGATCCTGGGCTTCTCGCTGATGACGCTGCTGGTGGCGATGGGCGGCATTCCCGGCTTTCCCAGCCGTGGCGTGGGCAGCATCTGGATCGCGCATGTCACGTTCACGCTGTCCTTCGTGACCGTGATTGTGTCCTCGCGGCTGCAGGAGCTGGACCGGTCGCTGGAAGAGGCGGCCATGGACCTGGGCGCGGGCCGGCTGAAGGTGTTCTTCCAGATCACCCTGCCGATCATCGCCCCGGCGCTGGTGGCCGGCTGGCTGCTGGCTTTCACCCTGTCGCTGGATGACGTGGTGATCGCCAGCTTCGTGGCCGGGCCGAATTCGACAACGCTGCCGATGAAGGTGTTCGCCTCGGTGCGGATGGGGATCAAGCCGGAGATCAACGCCTTGGCCACGTTGATGGTGCTGGCGGTGTCGATCGCGGCGGTGGCGGGGTGGTTCATCACCTCGCGCAGCGAGAAGCGCCGGCAGCGCGACATGCAGATGGCGCTGCAGGAAAAGGGCTGACACAACACCCGGCTCACGGGGCCGGGCGCAGAATGGGTGCCTGTCTTTCGGAGCACCGCGATGACCGTCGAAATCGTCAACCCCGCCACGGGCCGTGTGACTTACCGCCACGCGCTGCTGGACGCCGCCGGGATCGAGCAGCGGCTGGCCGCCGCCGCCGCGGCCTTCCCGACGTGGTCGGCCCGTTCGCTGCAGGAGCGTGGCGCCATCCTGCGTGCCATCGCCGGCCAGCTGCGCGCGCGCAGGGACGACATCCAGCAGGCGATGACCACCGAGATGGGCAAGCTCAAGGGCGAGGCGCTGGCCGAGGTGGAGAAGTGCGCGCAGGCCTGCGAGTACTACGCCGACCACGCCGCCGATTACCTCAAGCCGCAGCTGATCGACACCGAAGCCCAGCGCAGCTACGTGCGCTATGAACCGATCGGCTGCGTGTTCGCGGTGATGCCGTGGAACTTCCCGATCTGGCAGGTGTTCCGCTTCCTGGCGCCGGCGTTCATGGCCGGCAACGTGGCCCTGCTCAAGCATGCCAGCAACGTGCCGCAGTGCGCCGACCTGATCCTGGCGGTGTGCCGCGACGGCGGCTTGCCCGAGGGCGTGTTCGATGTGCTGCACATCGACAACGACCAGGCCGCCGAGGTGCTGCGCGACAAGCGGGTCAAGGCGGTCACCCTGACCGGCAGCGAGCGGGCGGGGCGCTCGATCGCGTCCAACGCCGGCGACCAGCTCAAGAAGTGCGTGATGGAGCTGGGCGGCAGCGATGCGTTCGTGGTGCTGGACGATGCGGACCTGGACAAGACGGTTGCCGCTGCGGTGAAGTCGCGCTTCGACAACAGCGGGCAGACCTGCATCGCCGCCAAGCGCTTCATCGTGGTCGATGCGATTGCCGACGCGTTCGTGGAGAAGTTCGTCGCAGCGGCCGCAGCGCGTGTGTATGGCGATCCGCAGGACGAGAAGACCACGCTGGCGCCGATGGCACGTGCCGACCTGCGCGAGGAGCTGCACAAGCAGGTCCAGGCGAGCGTGGACAAGGGGGCCAGGGTACTGCTGGGCGGCGAGCCGGTGGCCGGCACCCATGCGGGTTACCCGGCGACCATCCTCGACAATGTGGAACCGGGCATGCCGGCGTACGACGAGGAACTGTTCGGGCCGGTGGCGGCGATCCTGCGCGTGCGCGACGACGCCGATGCGCTGCGGGTGGCCAACGACACCACCTTCGGGCTGGGCGGAAGCGTGTGGAGTGGAGATCCGGTACGCGGCGAAGCCATCGCCAAGCGGCTGGAATGCGGCGCGGCATTCGTCAACGCCATCGTCAAAAGCGATGTCCGCTTGCCGTTCGGCGGCAGCAAGCGCTCGGGCTTTGGTCGCGAACTGGCCGACCACGGCATCCACGAGTTCATGAACATCAAAACCGTTTACGTGGCCTGATGCGGTTGACCACCAACGGCCGCCACCTGCCGGTCCACGCGGTAGGTATCGACCGTTGGTCGATACGCGTTACAGCCAACGGGCGCGCTTGAACAGCCGATACAACCCCACGCACACCGCACCCACCCCGACGATCATCGCGGGGTAGGCCCACGGCTTGTCCAGCTCGGGCATGTGGGTGAAGTTCATGCCGTACCAGCTGGTGATCAGGGTCGGGGCGGCCAGCAGCGCCGCCCACGCACCGAGGCGCTTGACCGTCTCGCCCTGGGCCAGGGTCACCAGCGACAGGTTCACGCTCAGCGCCGTACCCAGCATCTCGCGCAGGGTGTCGATCACATCACTGATGCGCACGGCGTGGTCGTGCACGTCGCGGATGTACAGCTTCACTTCGTCGGGGATCAGCTCGCCGGGATAGCGGCGCAGCTGCGCCAGCACGTCCTGCAGCGGTGCGACCGCCATCCGCATCTTGTTGAGTTCGCGCTTGAGCTCGTAAAGGCGTACCACCGTGGTGCGTTTGTAACTGTCGGCGAAGATGTCCTTCTCCAGCGAATCCAGCGTGTCGCGGAAGTCGGTGGTGATCGGCAGGTAGTTGTCGACCACGAAGTCCAGCACGGCATACAGGCAGTAGGAGGCGCCCATGGTCAGCAACTGCGGTTCGCGTTCCACCCGGGCGCGGACCGGGGCGTAGGACAGCGATGCGCCGTGGCGCACGGTCACCAGGAAGCGCGGACCGAGGAAAGCGTGTGTTTCGCCATACTCGATGCGGTCCTGCACGCGTTGCGCGGTGGTCACCACCACGAACAGGGAATTGCCGTAGGCCTCTACCTTGGGCCGCTGGTGGGCGTTGCGTGCATCGTCTATGGCCAGGTCGTGCAGGCAGAATTCCTCCTGCAGCTTGAGCAGCACCGCGTCGGCCGGGTCGTAAAGGCCCACCCACACAAAACCGTTCTTGCTGGCGATCACATCGCTGATCGCATCCAGCGCGATGTCGTGTCGCTTGCCCTGGTCGTCGTAGTGAACGCAGTTGATGACACAGGTCGGATTGGAGGCGGCGGCGTGTTCCATGAGCGATATCCTGCGTCAGCGATGCGTGACAGCTGGGTCACGACGACCCAGTGTCCAGGCCAGCGCCACGTGCAGCGGCAAGAGCAGCACGATCCACTGCAGGTTCACCTGCGCCTGCAGGGTCAGCCAATGCAGTACCAGGCCGAGCAGCGAGAGCAGGGCAACCGCCCACAAGGTCCAGCGGAACCAGGCGCCGGGCACGCGTGCGCGCAGCAGGGTCACCGCGCCCGGGAGCAGCAGCAGGCACAGCGGCGAGAGCTGCAGCAGGTTGCGGTTGGCCCAGGCGGCGTGGTGCGCGCTGAAGCCCCACAGGTAGGCCAGCAGGACGCCGGCAATCCCGCAGAACAGCCACAGCGGCAGGGCCAGCGCGGCCAGCAGGCGCCGGCGGCGGCGCAGGGCCAGCACGCCGGCAGCCAGCACCAGCCCGCACAGCAGCCACGGCCACCAGCGGCGCGCGGATTCAGCCGGTTCCGGGGCGATGCGGTGCGGCAGCAGCTCCAGCTCCTCCTGCACCAGCGGACGGCCGTCGCTGTTGCGCACCTCGCGCAGCGCGTCGGCCAGGCGCATCGGCACGAAGGCTTCCTGCCACCGCGAGAGCGGCTGGTCGGCGAACGGGCCGAGCCCGATGTCGAAGCCCAGCCACATCCACGGGGCCGGCGAGGCCAGGCGCACCGATTCGCTGCGGTAGGTGTTGCCGCGCGAACGGCCGGACAGCTGCGAGTGCAGCCCGCCGCCGAGCGCACCATCGATCGCATCGCGCACCATGGTGGCGCAGTTGGCGGTGTAGTAGTCGTAGCGGTAGCGCGCGTTTTCCGGCTTGGCGCGCTCGGCCAGCGACGCGGCAAGCGCACGCGCCTGCTCCGGGCTGAGGTCCAGCCACTGCAGGTTGGCGCCCCGGCCGCTGTCGCGGTAGTAGGAGAGGTCCTGGTCCAGCGGCAGCGCCACCAGGTAATACATCATCTCGCCGCGCAGGAAGCGGCCGACGAAGTCCGGTTCGCTGGGGTCGAAATAGCCGAAGTTGTACGAGGTGGCGTCGCCGGTGACCGGGTCCTCGACCACGATCGCGTCATGCCCGAAGCGCTCGAAGAAGATGCTGCCCGGCTGCATGGTCACGATGCCGATGCGCGGTGGCGGCGCTTCGGCGGGCGGCGCGGCGGCGCTGGCCGCCGAAGGTCCAGGCGCTGCCTGTGCCAGTGCAGCCAGCGGCAGGCCGGACACACTGGCCAGGAACAGGAGGAACAACAGGCGGCACAACGGCCACCGCGTCAGCAGGGGCCGCATGGCGTGGGTCAATCCTCGATGATGGCGTCGGGCGGCAGCACGGTCACATGGAACGCCTGCACGCGGCGGGCATCGGCGCGCGCCACCCGGAACACGAAGCGGTCCAGGGTCAGCTCGTCGCCGGTTTCGGGCAGGTGCCCGATCGCCTCGGTGACCAGGCCACCGATGGTGTCGTAGTCGTCGTCCGGGAACGCGGCGCCGAAACGCTCGTTGAAATCCCCGATCGGGGTCAGCGCGTCGACCACGTACTGGCCGTCGGCCTGGATCGCGATCTGCGCGGTGTGGTCTTCGGCTTCATCATGCTCGTCATCGATCTCGCCGACGATCTGCTCCAGCACGTCCTCGATGGTGACCAGCCCGGCAACACCGCCGTACTCGTCCACCACGATCGCCATGTGGTTGCGCGAGAGCCGGAATTCCTTGAGCAGCACGTTGAGCTTCTTGGCTTCGGGAATCAGCACCGCCGGGCGCAGCAGCTCGCGCACGTTGGCCGGCCCGTTGTCGGCGACCACGCCGCGCAGCAGGTCCTTGGCCAGCAGCACGCCCAGGATGTCGTCCTTGTTGTCACCGTGCACCGGGAAGCGCGAATGGCCGGATTCGACCACCTGCTTCATCAGTTCAAGGAAGGGGGCTTCCACCGGCAGCGAGACCATCTGCGAACGCGAGATCATCACGTCGCCCACGGTCAGTTCCGCCACCGAGACCGCGCCCTCCATCATGCGCAGCGTGTCGGCGGCAATCAGGCCGTCTTCGTGCGCGGAGTGCAGTACCGCCACCAGCTCGTCGCGGGTGTGGGGTTCGCCGGAGAAGGCAGACGTCAGGCGTTCAAGCCAGCTGCGCTTCTTCTCATTTTGCTCCGGAACGGAGCCACTACTGTCGTCTTCAGACATCTCTGCAAAAAAGGCACCCGGCGAGCCGGGCGTTGGCGCCAGTCTAGCAGGATGCGGGCCGCTGTCAGCGCCCGCCCGGCGGGGTGTTCACGGACGGGGGCAGGGCGCCGGCCGGCGCGGCCGGGGTGTCGGCCGGGACTTCGTCCTCGGCGGGCAGGTCCAGGCTGTAGGTGCAGCCGGCCAGGGTCTTGCCGGGGTGGGTCTTGACCGTGGACAGGCTCAGGATGATCGACTCGATCATCGGTTCGCCGGTGCGCGGATCGGTCACGTCCCGGCTGACCACTTCACGGCCGGCCATGAACTTGTCCGGGTTGTCCACGCCGTCTTCCAGGGCCAGGGTCTTGGCCATCGGGCGGGGATCGGCCACGTCCAGGATCGCCATGATGCTGGCCCCGGACACCGCCACGTATTCGGTGCGCTGGCCGAACACCGTCAACAGCGTGGCCAGGCGGTACTCACTCATGAACTGGTTGTTCTGCGGCAGCGGCTGCATGCCGTTGGCCACTGCCTTGAGCGGGTCGGCCACGACCGGGGCGACCGCGTCGTAGTCGGCCACGCGCTGGCGGCACTCGATCAGCGCGGCCAGGTCCAGCGGCGCGGCGGCAGGGGCGGCCGTTGTCGGGGCGGCGGCCATGGCAGGGGTGGAAAACAGGGCCAGCAGGCACAGGCAGGCGGGGCGTGCGAAGGTCATGCAGGAAACGTCCGTCAGGGGCGGCGGCTCAGCGCTCGCCGGCGTAGGGGTCGGCGATGCCGAGGTCGGCCAGGATCTCGCGCTCCAGCTGTTCCATGGCTTCGGCTTCCTTGTCGTCCTCGTGGTCCCAGCCCAGCAGGTGCAGCACCCCGTGCACGGTCAGGTGCGCGTAGTGGGCGTTGAGCGCCTTGGCCTGTTCCATCGCTTCGGCGGCCACCACCGGCGCGCAGATCACCAGGTCGCCCAGCAGCGGGAACTTGACCCCCTTGGGCAGGCCCTCGGGCAGCTCGGCGGGGAAGCTGAGTACGTTGGTGGCGTAGTCCTTGCCGCGGTAGTGCCGGTTCAGCGACTGGCCCTCCTTGGCGTCGACCACGCGGATGGCCAGGTCGGCCTCGCGGATGCGGCCGTTCAGTGCCGCAGCCACCCATCTGCGGAAACTCACCGCCGACGGCAACCCAGCACGGGGCAGGGCGTAGCTGACGGCGACATCGAGTCGAATGGGGCCTTTGGTCATGGCGGTTCCGGTACTTCGGGTTCTATCAGGAAACGACAGTATCGCGCGTGTGGCGCCGCGCCGCGATGGCCGCGCTCATTCGGCGCCCGGCTTGACCTGCTGCAGGTCGCGGCGGTCGTAGGCGCTGACGATGCGCGCCACCAGCGGGTGGCGCACCACGTCGCGGGCCTCGAAGAAGGTGAAGCTCACCCCGTCCACGTCGCGCAGCACCTCGATGGCATCGCGCAGGCCGGACTTCACGTGCTTGGGCAGGTCGGTCTGGGTCAGGTCGCCGGTGACCACGGCGGTGGAGCCGAAGCCCAGCCGGGTCAGGAACATCTTCATCTGCTCGACGGTGGTGTTCTGCGCTTCGTCCAGGATCACGTACGCATCATTGAGCGTGCGTCCACGCATGTACGCCAGCGGCGCAATCTCGATGACGTTCTTCTCCAGCAGCTTGATCACCTTTTCCACGCCCAGCATTTCATACAACGCGTCGTACAGCGGGCGCAGGTACGGATCGACCTTCTGGCTCAGGTCGCCAGGCAGGAAGCCCAATTTCTCGCCCGCTTCCACCGCCGGGCGCACCAGGATCAGGCGCTGCACCCGCGATTCGTTCAACGCATCCACGGCGCTTGCCACGGCCAGGAAGGTCTTGCCGGTACCGGCCGGCCCAATGCCGAAGTTGATGTCGTGGGTGGTGATCTGGTGCAGGTAGCGCGCCTGGTTGGCGCCACGGCCGCGCACGGTGCCGCGCTTGACCTTGATGGTGACTTCCTGCGCTTCGTAGCTGCGCTCCACCAGGTGCTCCACGTTGGCCTGGTTCAGTCGCAGGTGGATGGCGTGGCTGTCGAAGGGCGTCTCGGCCGCCTCCAGGTACAGCGCTTCGATCAGCGCCTGTGCTTCCTCGGCCACGGCCTTCGGGCCGGTGACCCGGAAGACGTGGCCGCGGTTGGCGATTTCCACGCCGAGCTTGAGTTCGATCTGGCGCAGGTGCTCGTCGAAGGGGCCGGCCAGGTTGGCCAGGCGTTCGTTGTCTTCCGGGGCCAGGGTGAAGTCGCGGTGTGCCAGTGCGGTCATTGCGTCCGGCGGCTGCGGTCGCCAGGACCGTGCCGCAAGTTGGGGATAGGAAGGACAGGGTAGCGCGGGCGTGCAGGCCTCGCCACAGCAGCGCGGTTCTCCACAGCGGCTGTGCAGCAGCAGTGCAGCAACCTGTGGATAGTCGCTGACTGCCCTACTGCCGCAATGCTGTCGCGTGCGTGGTCAAAAAAGCGACATCTACCTCGGGGTTTTCCACACCGCTTGTGGGCGGTTGCGCGGGAAAGGTGTGGATAAGCGGCGGTACCCCCTGCGGCGCAATGGCTGCGGAAGGGTGATCATTTCATGACCAGTGCGCGGACGCGCTGGCACGCGTGACCGATCCTTCACGGCGGCATGCGCAAGGTGGCCTCTTCTTCCCCGCCGTGCCCTGCCGGAGCCGCGTCGATGTCCGCAGCCAGCTACCTGTCCATGCGTGGGGTGTTCCTGGCCGGCGCGGGACTGCTGCTGTCGGCGTGCCGGCAGGAGCCGCCGGCCGCGCTCGGTACCTTGGAGTGGGACCGCATTACCGTGCCGGCGCCCGCGGCGGAAACCATCGTGGCCATCCGGGTTCACGAAGGCCAGCAGGTGGCCGCCGGGGCGGCGCTGCTGCAGCTGGAGCCGATCCGCACCGCCGCCCAGCTGCAGGCATTGGAAGCGCAGGCCAGCCAGGCCGGGCAGGCCCTGCAGGAACTGCGTGAGGGCCCTCGCCGCGAGGACATCGATCAGGCGCGGGCCAACCTGGCGTCGGCACGCGCGCAGGCCGTCGATGCGTCGGCCTATTACCGCCGTCTGCTGCCGCTGGGTCGGCAGCAACTGGTGGCCGCTGCCGATGTGGACCGCGCGCGGGCGGCCGCCGGCAGCGCGCAAGGCGCGGTGCAGGCCGCCGAACAGGCGCTGCTGGCGCTGGAACACGGTACCCGCGTGGAGCAGGTGGCCCAGGGCGAAGCCGCCCTGCAGTCGGCACAGGCCCAGGCCGCGGCGCAGGCAGTGACGCTGCGCAAGCTCGACCTCGCTGCCCCGCGCGCCGGGCGCGTCGATGCGCTGCCCTACCGGCTGGGCGACCAGGCGCCGGTGGGGGCCCCGCTGGTGGTGCTGCTGGTCGGCGATCACCCTTACGCCCGGGTGTACCTGCCCGAGCCACTGCGCCTGAAGGTGCGGGTGGGGCAGGCGGCCCAGATTCACCTGCAGGGTCGCGACGGCGCGTACGCCGGCCATGTGCGCAGCATCCGCAGCGATCCCGGCTTCACACCGTACTACGCGCTCAGCGGCGACGACGTGTCGCGGTTGAGCTGGCTGGCGGAAATCGAACTGGACCGCGCCGACGGCAGCGCGCCGCTGGCGGACCTGCCCGCCGGCGTGCCGGTGCGGGTGGTGTTTTGAACGCCGCCGAACCGGCGATCCGCTCGCGCGGGCTGACCAAGCAGTTCGGACCGCTGGTGGCGGTGGACCATGTCGACCTCAGCGTGCCGCGCGCCAACGTGTATGGGTTCCTGGGGCCGAATGGCTCGGGCAAGTCCACCACCATCCGCATGCTGTGCGGCCTGCTCACCCCGAGCGCGGGCGAGATCGAAGTGCTGGGCCTGCGCATACCGGAACAGGCTGAAGCGCTGCGCCGGCGCATTGGCTACATGACCCAGCGCTTTTCGCTGTTTGAAGACCTCACGGTGCGCGAGAACCTGGAATTCCTGGCCGCGGTGCAGGACATCCCGCGCGCCCGGGCGCGGCAGCGCATCGACGAGTTGCTGGAGCACTACCATTTCCAGGACCGCCAGAAGCAGTTGGCCGGCACCATGAGCGGGGGGCAGAAGCAGCGGCTGGCACTGGCCGGTGCGGTGATCCACGCGCCGGAGCTGTTGTTCCTGGACGAGCCGACCAGTGCGGTGGACCCCGAGTCGCGGCGCGATTTTTGGGAAAAGCTCTTCGACCTGGCCGACGCCGGCACCACCTTGCTGGTGTCCACGCATTACATGGACGAGGCAGAGCGCTGCCACCGCCTGGCCATCCTCGACCAGGGGGTGCTGGTGGCCGATGGCAGCCCGGCCGAACTCACCGCCGCACTGCAGGGGCGCACCCTGGAAGTGCATGCGGCGCAGCCACGACAAGCCCAGCGGGCGCTGGCAGGCCTGCCCGGGGTGCTCAGCGTGGCGCAGATCGGCAATACGCTGCGCGTGCTGCTGGACAGCGGCGACGATGCCGAAGCGCGCCTGCAGCAGGCGCTGCGTGCAGCCGGACAGGGTGCGGAGGTGGTGCGCAGCACAGCCAACCTGGAAGACGTGTTCGTCTCGGCCACGCGCGGCCGCGAGACGCCCGCCGCGGCCGGGGCCACGCCATGAACCTGCGGCGGCTGTGGGCGATCGTGCTCAAGGAGCTGCGGCAGATGCGCCGCGACCGGATCACCCTGGCCATGATCGTCGGCATTCCGGTGATGCAGCTGGTGCTGTTCGGCTATGCGATCAACCTCAACCTCCGCCACCTGGAGACCGGCATCGCCGACCAGGCCGGCAGCGCGGCCTCGCGCGCGCTGCTGGCCGACATGGTGGCCACCGGGGTGATCGCCCCGACCCTGCACGTGGACACTCCCGACCAGTTGATGACCGCGCTGCGGCGCGGGCAGGTCAGCATCGGCATCGTGGTGCCGCCTGATTTCGAGCGACGCCGGTTCGACGGCCGTGAGGCGGTGCAGGTGCTGGTGGATGGCAGCGATACCGTCGTGCAGAGCGCGGCGGTGCAGCTGGCCCAGGTGCCGCTGGACACCCGGCCGGTGCGCAATGACCGGCCACTGCGCGCGGGCGCGTCGGGTACGGCCGGGCAGATCAGCGTGGTGGCGTTCTACAACCCGCAGCGGCGGTCGGCGATCAACATCGTGCCCGGCCTGATCGGGATCATCCTGACCATGACCATGGTGATGTTCACCGCCGTGGCGATCGTGCGCGAACGCGAGCGCGGCAACATGGAACTGCTGATCGCCACGCCGCTGAGCCGCAGCGAGCTGATGGTCGGCAAAGTGCTGCCGTATGCGGTGATCGGCCTGGTCCAGACCACGCTGGTGCTGCTGCTGGGGATGTGGCTGTTCGAGGTGCCGGTGCGCGGCAGCGTGCTGGATGTCTACCTGGCGGCGGTGCTGCTGATCACTGCCAACCTGGCGCTGGGCCTGTTGATCTCGACCCGCGCGCAGTCGCAGTTCCAGGCCATGCAGATGACGATGTTCGTGTTCCTGCCATCGATCCTGCTGTCGGGTTTCATGTTCCCGTTCGCCGGCATGCCGCGCATCGTGCAGTGGCTGGCCGAGATCCTGCCGCTCACCCATTTCCTGCGCCTGGTGCGCGGCATCATGCTGCGCGGCGCCCGCTGGTGGGAACTGTGGCCCGAGGTGCTGGCACTGCTGGGCTTCATCGTGGTGATGATGACCCTGGCCATCCTGCGGTTCCGCAAGCGCCTGGATTAGCGCGCATGCCGACCAACGGTCGGCATCTACCCGGTAGGTACCGACCGTTGGTCGGTACGTGGCCTCACGCGATGACCAGCCGTCCGCGCAGCGAATTGCTGTACGCCTCGGTGATCTCCACATCGACCAGCTGGCCGACCAATCGCGCCTGCCCCGGGAAATTCACCGACCGCATGTTCTCGGTCTTGCCGGTCAGCTCATTCGGATCGCGGCGCGACGGACCTTCCACCAGCACCGTCTGCACCGTGCCGACCATCGCATGGGAGATGGCGGCTGCCTGCTCGTTGATCCGGGCCTGCAGGCGCGACAGCCGCGCGTGCTTCTCCGCATCGCTGATGGTGTCCTCGAGGTCGGCTGCGGGCGTTCCCGGTCGGCGCGAATAGATGAAGGAGAAGCTGTGGTCGAAGCCTACGTCCTCGATCAGCTTCATGGTCTTCTCGAAGTCCGCGTCCGTCTCGCCAGGGAAGCCGACGATGAAGTCCGAGCTGATCGAAATGTCCGGGCGTACTGCGCGCAGCTTGCGGATCTTGGCCTTGAATTCGAGCGCGGTGTAGCCGCGCTTCATCGCCGACAGCACGCGGTCGCTGCCAGCCTGCACCGGCAGGTGCAGGAAATTGGCCAGCTGCGGCACGTCGCGGTAAGCATCCACCAGCGAATCGCTGAACTCCAGCGGGTGCGAGGTGGTGAAGCGGATGCGGTCCACCCCGTCGATCTCGGCGATGGTACGGATCAGCAGGCCGAGGTCGGCAAACTCGCCGTCCCCATAGGGACCGCGGTAGGCATTGACGTTCTGGCCCAGCAGGTTGATCTCGCGCACGCCCTGCGCGGCCAGCTGCGCCACTTCCACCACCACGTCCTCGAACGGGCGGCTGACCTCGGTGCCACGGGTGTAGGGCACCACGCAGAACGAACAGTACTTGGAGCAGCCTTCCATGATCGACACGAACGCCGAACCGCCTTCGGCCCGCGGCTCGGGCAGGCGGTCGAACTTCTCGATCTCGGGGAAGCTGATGTCCACCTGCGATTTGCCCGTTTCGCGCCGCTGGCGGATCAGCTCGGGCAGGCGGTGCAGGGTCTGCGGGCCGAACACCAGGTCCACATGCGGGGCGCGTTTGATGATCGCTTCGCCTTCCTGGGAGGCCACGCAACCGCCCACGCCGATGATGACGCCTCGGCCGTTGTTCTTCAGCGCCTTCCAGTAGCCCAGCTGGCTGAACACCTTCTCCTGCGCTTTCTCGCGGATCGAGCAGGTGTTCATCAGCAGCACGTCGGCTTCGGCCGGGTCGTCGGTCAGCTCCAGGCCTTCTTCGGCGGCAAGCACGTCGGCCATTTTGGTCGAGTCGTACTCGTTCATCTGGCAACCGTGGGTCTTGATGTACAGCTTGCCGCGCACGGGGCCGGTCACCTGCGGCCGGGAACCGGGCAGGGGCAGCAGGTCGTTGCGGGGCGAATCGATGGCAGGCACGGCGGTGCCGGCCGAGGTCGGCAGGGTCGAAGCTGGCGTCCCGGTCATGGCGCTTATTCCAGTCGGGTGGGCGGGCAGGCAGCCGGGGAGGGCTGCCGGGTAGCCGTCCATTGTACCCCGGGCGCCCGGTAGAGCCACGCCCTGCGTAGCTGCGGGGCTTGGCAAAGGGAGGCGAAACGGGGACACTCCGCCCCATGAAGGGGATCTTGGGGATCGCTGCGCTGGCCTTGGCTGCGCTGACCGCTGTGCCGGCCAGTGCGGGCACCCTGTACAAGTGTGTTGGCGCGGACGGCATTCCCAGCTATGTCAGCAAACGCATTGCCGGCACCAGCTGCAGCGTGGTCAGCAACTACCGTCCCGACCGCAGCGCCCCGCGCCGTTACGTTCCGCCACCGTCTCCAGCCCCTGTGCCCGCCCCTGCGGTCGTGGCAACCGCTGCGCCGGTCCAGGACGGTGCCGCGTCCGGCACCGCGCTGGCCCCGACCCCGGCACCCGCCCAGGCCGCCACCGTGCTTACTGCCGCGCCGGCGCCGGCGGCCCGCACCGGCAAGGCGCAGCGCGTGGTCAACGGGCAGGTCTACTCGTACATGAAGGATGGCGTGCGGCATTACACCAGCCGCCGGCCCGCGCAGATGGCCAGCCTGGGCCAGGTCCGCACCATCCATTACAGCTTCATCGAGCGCTGTTATGCCTGCGGTGCCAGTCCGGGCGTGAACTTCGGTTCGGTCCGTCTCAACACCACGGCTTTCCAGGCAGAGATCGCGTCTGCCGCGCGCGAGTTCGGGGTGGAAGAGGCGGTCGTCCGCGCCATCATCCACGCCGAATCGGCTTACAACCCGACCGCGCTCAGCCGCGCCGGCGCACAGGGTTTGATGCAGCTGATGCCGCCGACCGCGCGCCGTTTCGGCGTGACCGATTCCTATGATGCGGCGCAGAACATCCGCGGCGGCGTGCAGTACCTGTCGTGGCTGCTCAAGCGCTTCAACGGCAACCTGACCCTTGCCGCTGCCGGGTACAACGCAGGCGAGGGCGCGGTGGATCGTCATGGTGGCGTGCCGCCTTACAGCGAGACGCAGTACTACGTGAAGCGCGTCGCCCTGCTCGCCGACCGCTACCGCGGCGCCACCGCCTCCACGCAGTAATCCCCGTCCGCTTTCGACCGCATCGCGAAGGCCGGCCAACGCCCGGCGCTGCAGATGTGGACGCTTCCCTGGCAGCGCCGGCCGTTGGCCGGCCCTCGTGGTGCGACCACCATTGTGTCGCCGAGTCAGGTTCCGCTATAGTCGATCAGGATTCATTGTGGACTGGCCCCCACCGGTCTACTGGCAGCCTCAAGCTACCTAAATCAATATCGGAGTGCCGGATGGCCAACGATGGGGTAAACGATCCAGTCAACACTGGACGTCGACGATTTCTTTCCGCAACCACCGCAGTGGTGGGAGCAGTCGGCGTCGGTTTCGCAGCAGTTCCGTTCATCAAGTCCTGGAATCCCAGCGCCCGCGCCAAACTGGCCGGTGCCCCTGTGCTTGCCGACATCAGCGCCCTGCAGGAAGGCCAGCGACTGGTCATGGAGTGGCGTGGACAGCCGATCTGGATCGTCAAACGGTCCAAGGCCATCCTTGACGCCCTGCACGGGCTGGATGGGCGGTTGAAGGATCCTGCGTCGGAGAACAAGGACCAGCAGCCGGACTACGTGCTCAAGCAGAACCCCGAATTCCGCGCGATCAAGGCCGAGGTCTCGGTGCTGGTCGGGCTGTGCACCCACCTGGGCTGTTCGCCGGAAATGGTGGCCGAGATCCGTCCCGAGCCGTTCGATCCGGAATGGAAGGGCGGCTACTTCTGCCCCTGCCACAAATCCCGGTTCGACATGTCCGGTCGCGTCTTCGATGGCGTCCCGGCGCCGATCAACCTGCTGGTGCCGCCGCACCATTACCAGGACGACAGCACCATCATCATCGGCGTCGATCCGCAGGGGGCAGCCTGATCATGGCCAACATCCTTTCCCGTACCGCCACCGGCGTCGCCGACTGGGTCAACGCGCGCGCGCCCGGGCTGATGCCGGTGTACCGCAAGCATGTCAGCGAGTACTACGCGCCGAAGAACTTCAATATCTGGTACTACTTCGGTTCGCTGGCGCTGCTGATCCTGGTCAACCAGATCGTGACCGGCATCTTCCTCACGATGCACTACAAGACCAGTGCGCTGGAAGCCTTCAACTCCGTTGAATACATCATGCGGGACGTGGAGTGGGGCTGGCTGATCCGCTACATGCACTCCACCGGGGCCTCGCTGTTCTTCATCGTGGTCTACCTGCACATGTTCCGCGGCCTGATGTACGGCAGTTACCAGAAGCCGCGCGAGCTGGTGTGGATCCTGGGCATGCTGATCTACCTGGTGCTGATGGCCGAAGCCTTCATGGGCTACGTGCTGCCGTGGGGCCAGATGTCGTTCTGGGGCGCCAAGGTGATCATCTCGCTGTTCG
>Ga0102591_1001119_pt1 | contig 39866 bp, 37 predicted proteins | sample AraplaCol_mCL_r2_2_FD_76860 | JGI IMG/M metagenome (GOLD analysis project Ga0102591, IMG submission 76860) | Arabidopsis root microbial communities from North Carolina, USA - plate scrape MF_Col_mCL_r2 (SPADES assembly) (version 2) | ecosystem: Host-associated > Plants > Roots > Endosphere...
GGTGTTCGTGCCGATGGCGTTCTTCGCCGGCTCGGTGGGCAACATCTACCGCCAGTTCTCGCTGGCGATGGTGGCCTCGATGGCGCTGTCGGCGCTGATGGCGCTGTCGCTGACGCCGGCGCTGTGCGCGACGCTGCTCAAGCCGGTCGAGGCGGGCCACCACCACGAGAAGCGCGGCTTCTTCGGCTGGTTCAACCGCGGCTTCTCGCGCACCGCCAAGGGCTACGAAGGCTGGGTGGCCAGGCTGCTCAAGCGCAGCGGCACGATGATGGTGGCCTTCGCCGCGGTCGTCGCGGTGGTGGGCTGGCTGTACCTCCGCATGCCCACCTCCTTCCTGCCGAACGAGGACCAGGGCTACCTGATCGTCAACGTGCAGCTGCCGCCGGGCGCGACCTCCAACCGGACCGAGGCCGCCGTCGCCGCCGTCGAGAACTTCCTGCACAAGCAGCCGGAAGTGGCCGACACCATCGGCGTGATCGGCTTCTCCTTCTCCGGCCAGGGCCAGAACGCCGCGCTGGTGTTCGTGCCGCTCAAGCCGTGGGAGGAGCGCAAGGGCAAGGACCACAGCGCGCAGGCGCTGGCCGGCCGCGTGATGGGCGCGATGATGGTGGGCGTGCGCGACGCGTTCATCTTCCCGCTCTCGCCGCCCCCGATCCCGGAACTGGGCACCGCCACCGGCTTCGCGCTGCGCCTGCAGGACCGCGGCGGCCTCGGTCACGAGGCCCTGCTCAATGCGCGCAACCAGCTGATGGGCATGGCGCAGAAGAGCAAGATCATCACCGGCATGCGGCCCGACGGCCTGGAGGACGCGCCGCAGCTGCAGGTCGACATCGACCGCGACAAGGCGCAGGCGCTGGGCGTCGGCTACGACACGATCGCGCGCACGCTGGGCATCCAGCTGGGCTCGACCTATGTCAACGACTTCCCCAGCACCGGCCGCATGCAGCGCGTGGTGGTGCAGGCCGACGCGCCCAAGCGCATGACGCCGGAGGACGTGCTGGCCATCAACGTGACCAACGCGCAGGGCGCCAACGTGCCGCTGTCGGCCTTCGCGTCCAGCCGCTGGATCACCGGCCAGATGCAGGCCACCCGCTACAACGGCTATCCGGCGATGCGCCTGGCCGGCGACGCGGCGGCCGGCGCCTCGACGGGCCAGGCGATGAAGGAACTCGAGTCGATGATCCGCCAGCTCCCGCCGGGCATCGGCTACGAGTGGACCGGCCTGTCGCGGGAGGAGCAGCTCTCCGGCTCGCAGGCCGGCATCCTGCTGGCGTTCTCGCTGCTGGCGGTGTTCCTGTGCCTGGCCGCGCTCTACGAGAGCTGGTCCATCCCGCTGTCGGTGATGCTGGTGGTGCCGCTGGGCCTGCTGGGCGCGCTGCTCGGCGCGACGCTGCGCGGCATGCCCAACGACGTGTACTTCAAGGTCGGCCTGATCACCATCATCGGCCTGTCGGCGAAGAACGCGATCCTGATCATCGAGTTCGCCAAGGACCTGCAGGCGCAGGGCAAGGGGCTGGTGGAGTCGGTGCTGGAGGCGGCGCACCTGCGCTTCCGCCCGATCATCATGACCTCGATGGCCTTCATCCTGGGCGTGACGCCGCTGTTCTTCGCCTCGGGCGCGGGCTCGGCGAGCCAGCGGGCGATCGGCACCGGCGTGCTGTCGGGCATGGTGACCGCGACGGTGCTGGCGGTGGTGTTCGTGCCGGTGTTCTTCCTGGTGGTGCGCCGCTTCTTCAAGGGCAGCGAGCGCCAGCAGAAGCTGTACTCGCATGAGCTCGACGGTCCCGACGCGACCCGGGCCGCCCACGCCGCGAAGAACGCGGACGGAGTCTGACGATGATGAAAAGAAAACTCTCAGTGATGGCCGCGGCCGCCGCCACGGTGGCGCTGCTGGCGGGCTGCGTGAACCTGGCGCCCGAGCACCAGCGCCCCGAGGCACCGGTGGCGCCGCAATGGCCGCAGGGCCCGGGCGCCGAGGCGGCCGACGCCAAGGCCGCCACCGAGCTGCAATGGCAGCAGTTCTTCCGCGACGAGCGGCTCAAGCAGCTGATCGACCTGGCGCTGAAGAACAACCGCGACCTGCGCGTGGCGCTGCTGAATGTCGACGTGGCACGGGCGCAGGCCAACGTCACCGCGGCGAGCCGCTGGCCGACGGTCAACCTCGGACTGTCGGCGCAGCGCGGTCCGCAGACCACGTCCAGCGGCGACAGCCAGATCGTCAGCGTCTACCAGGCGGGGCTGCAGGTCACCTCCTACGAGCTCGACCTGTTCAGCCGCGTCAAGAACCAGAGCGCCGCGGCCTTCGCCCAGTACCTGGCGACGGATGAGGCGGCGCGCTCGGCGCGGATCAGCCTGGTGGCGGGCGTGGCCCAGGCTTACCTGGCGGTGCAGGCCGACGAGGAACTGCTGGCGCTCACGCGCCAGACGCTGGCCACGCGCGAGGACAGCCTCAAGCTGATGCAGCTGAAGTTCGACAACGGCGCCGCGTCCAACCTGGACCTGAGCACCGCCAGGTCGTCCTATGAATCGGCGCGGGCCACCCTGGCCCAGGCCGAGCGCACGCGCCAGCAGGACCTGAACGCGCTGACGCTGCTGGTGGGGCAGACCCTGCCGGACGCGCTGCCGCAAGCGCGCCCGCTGAGCGACCAGACCATGGGCGCGCTGCTGGCGGGCGTGCCCTCGCAGGTGCTGGTGGGCCGGCCCGACGTGCGCCAGGCCGAGCAGCAGCTGGTGGCGGCCGAGGCCAACATCGGCGTCGCCCGCGCGGCCTACTTCCCGAGCATCACGCTGACCAGCAGCGTGGGCACGGCCAGCAGCGCGCTGAAGGACCTGTTCAGCCAGAGCGCGTGGAGCATCGCGGGCTCGGCGCTGATGCCGATCTTCGACGCGGGACGGGTGAAGAACAACGTCGCGGCGGCCAGGGCCAATCGCGAGATCGCGGTCGCCCAGTACGAGAAGACCGTGCAGACGGCCTTCAAGGAAGTGGCCGACGCGCTGGCGGGCCGCGCGACGCTGGACGAGCAGCTCCGCGCCCAGGACGCGCAGGCCGCGGCGGAGGCGACCCGCCTCGAGCTGGTGGACCTGAGCTACCGCAATGGCGCGGCGTCCAGCCTGGACCTGCTGGACGCGCAGCGCGCCAGCTTCGCGGCGCAGCAGGCGGCGCTGCAGGTGCGCCTGGCGCAGCTGCAGAACCAGGTGCAGCTCTACAAGGTGCTGGGCGGCGGCCTGGACCCCGCGCGCCAGCCGTCCTGAGGCCGGCGGCGGCCCCGCCCGCGCTCCGGCGCCGGACCGCATCGCGGCCGGCGCCGTTTTTCATCCGGCGCTCATTGCCCCAGCGTGTCGGTGCGGCGCCAGCTCGAGCCGCTGCCGCGACCCTGGGCCTGCGGGCGGCCGAGCTGCATGATCTCGATGGCGTGGCAGGCCGCTTCGGTGGCGTAGCTGAGGGCTTCGTTCTCCGTCGCCCAGACGGCGTCGAGCGAGGGGTGGACGACGTCCTCGGCGCCGGTCGCCGGGCCGGCTCCGAGCGCGGCCCCGCCGGACGCCGCTGCCTCGCGCGCCGGAGCGGCGTCCATCGCCGCGCGCCGTGCCGGCGGTGCTTCCAGTTCCTCACCGAACGCGTCGTTGGCGGCCGGTCCGCCGCCGAGGAATTCATGATCGGTCGCGTCATGGCGCCGTCGCCCGGTATCCAGCAGCTGGTAGCGGCCAAGGTAGGCGCCGCCGGGCGTGGGCGTCGATTCGACCCGGTACGAGACGCCGCGGTACTGTCCGTCGCGTTGCATGGGGGTTCTCCCTGTGCCTTCGATGAAGCGTTCGTGGCAATTCACACGCCCGGCGCGCATGCGGACCCCTACGCCCCCTCGGCGCGCAGGCCCGGCGGGCACGCTCGGCGCACATGCCCGGCGCACATGCAGGGGCGTAGCCCGCCGCGCCGGGACGGCGATATCGTCGGCCGCATCCGGCGGACGGCGCCAACGCCATGACGGACGGCGTCCGGTGGCGCGGCGCAGTTGTGACAACATCGGCGGCTTCAGTCCCGACCTTCGATGCCGATCTTGGATGCCCTGCTCGCCCGCCTGACCTCGACCGTGCCGGTCGCCCGGAACCTCGACCAGCTCACCCGCCCGCTGCTGGAGATGCTGGGCTCGATCACCGGGCTCGAATCGACCTACCTGACGACCATCGACCTGCGCGCCGGCGAGCAGCACGTGCTGATCGCGCGCAACACCGGCGCGATGACCATCCCCGAGGGGCTGACGGTGGCCTGGTCCGACACCCTGTGCAAGCGCGCGCTGGACGCCGGCCGCATGGCCACCAGCGACGTGGCGGACTGCTGGGGCGACTCCGACGCGGCGCGCCAGCTGGGCATCCAGACCTATGTCAGCGCGCCGGTGCGCGACGACGGCGGCGCGCTGATGGGCACGCTGTGCGCGGCCAGCGCGCAGCGCCGGCCGATCGCGCCGGAGGCGGAGTCGCTGCTGCGGCTGTTCTCCTCGCTGGTGGGGCAATTCCTGCAGCGCGAGCGGCTGGTGGCGGACCTGCGCGCCGCCAACGAGCAGCTGGCGACCTATGCGCTGACCGACGCGCTGACCGGCCTGCCGAACCGCCGCGCGCTGTTCGACGAGCTGCAGCGCCAGCTGCAGCGGGCCGCGCGCGACGGCACCTGCGTGCTGCTGGGCTGCATCGACCTGGACGGCTTCAAGACCGTCAACGACCAGCTCGGCCATCACCGCGGCGACCTGTTCCTGCGCGAGATGGCCCAGCGCCTGTCGCTGGAGCTGCGCGGCTCGGACATGCTGGCGCGGGTCGGTGGCGACGAGTTCGTGGTCGTCGGGCCCGGCGTGGCGCTGGGCGGGGCCTCGTCCGCGCAGGCGCCGCTGCTCGATCGCGGCGAGCCGGCCCAGGCGGCGCGCACGCTGGAGCAGCGCGCGTCGCTCGCCAGCGTCGGCCGCTTCGACCTGGAAGACCATGCGCTGCAGTACGCCGGCGCGAGCGTGGGCGTCGTCGCGCTGGACCCGACCGGGCTCAGCGTCGAGCAGGCCCTGCACCTGGCCGACGAGCGCATGTACGACGTGAAGCGCGCACGCCGCCGCAGCGTGATCGTGCCCGCGGTCATCGCGCAGGCGGCGGACTGATCCGCCGCTGCGACCTGGCCTCGTGATGGCTTGAGCTCGAGGCTCGCTCAGCGCGGCTTGGCGATCAGCAGCTTCTCGACGAGCAGGTCGACGTCCACCGGCTTGGCGAGATGGTCGTCGAAGCCGGCCGCGATCGCGGCATCGCGGTCCTGGAGCGTGGCCAGGCCGGTCAGCGCGACCGCATAGAGCGGCGGGCCGCCGGCCGCGTCGCGGTCGCGCTCATGCGCCCGCAGCCGACGGATCAGCGAATAACCGTCCGCCCCCGGCATGGCCACGTCGCTGACCAGCGCATGGGGCGCGGCGTCCGGCGCCGCGGCCGTGACCGCGGCCCAGGCCTGGTCGACCGAGCCGGCCGCGCAGACCTGTGCGCCGGCCAACTCGAGCAGATGCCGCAGCGCGTCCAGCGCATGCGGGTCGTCGTCGACCAGCAGCACACGCAGGCCGTGGAGATCGACGGTGATGCCTTCGCGCGGCGGCGCGTCGGGTGTGTCCGAGACCAGTTCCGCCGCCGGGAAACGCACCGTCAGCCGCGTGCCGCGGCCTTCGCCCTCGCTGTGCGCGGTCACCGTGCCGCCGTGCGCCAGCACCAGGTGGCGCACGATGGACAGCCCCAGGCCCAGTCCGCCGTACTCGCGGGTGCGGGTGATGTCGGCCTGGGTGAAGCGGTCGAACAGCCGTGGCAGCAACTCGACGGCGACGCCGATGCCGGTGTCCACGACCGCCAGCTCGACCGTGGGGCCGATGCGGCTGAGCGTCACGCCGATGCGGCCGCCGCGCGGTGTGAACTTCAGCGCGTTGCCGACCAGGTTGGAGACGATCTGCTGCATCCGGCGCTGGTCGCCCTGGATGCGGTGCGGCTGCTGCAGGCCGGTCCCGCTCAGCGTCAGGCCGCGTGCCTCGGCGGTGGGCTGCAGGCCGTCGACGACCGCGCGCACGCAAGCCGACAGGTCCAGCGGCCGCAACTCCAGCGTCAGGTGGCCCGAGGCGATGCGGGACACGTCCAGCAGGTCGTCGATCAATTGCGCCTGCGCCTGGCAGTGCTTGAGGATGGTGCTGATCGCGCGGGTGGCGGTGGCCTCGGCGAGCACGCCGCGCTCCTGCGACTGCTTCAGCACCGAGGCCCAGCCGGCGATCACGTTGAGCGGCGCCCGCAGCTCGTGCGACACCATGCCCAGGAAGTCGTCCTTGGCGGTGTTGGCGCGCTCCGCGTCGTCGCGGGCATGCTGGGCCGAGCCCAGCGCGCACTTGAGCTCGTGGATGTCCTGGAAGGCGATGACCGCGCCGTCGATGCGCTCATCCGCGGTGCGGTAGGCCCGCACGTTGATCAGCCACCAGCGGCCCTCGTTGTCCTGATGCTCGTGCTCCACCGGCGCCAGGCCCTGCACGGCGGCCTGCACCAGCTGCTCCAGCTGGCCGACCGCGAAGCGCGAGGTCACCAGCGCGACCGGCTGGCCGATCGCCTGGCCGATGGCCGCCGGCTCGAAGCCGAAGAGCTGCGCCACCTGCGGCGAGGCGTGGCGCAGGCGCAGTTGGCGGTCCAGCAGCACCACCGGCAGCGGGATGCCCTCGACCAGGTTGCTGAGGTCGTCGTTGACCTGGTCCAGCTCGTCGTTGCGCGACTTGAGCTCCTCGTTCAGCGAGATCAGCTCCTGGTTGGCCGACTCGAGTTCCTGCTTCGCGCTCTGCAGCTCCTCGTTGGCGCTCTGCAGCTCCTCGTTGGTGCTGAGCATCTCCTCGTTGGCGGTGCGCAGCTCCTCGTTGGCCGACTCGAACTCGATGACCAGCGTGCGCAGCTGGGCCTGCGTGGCCTCCAGTTCATCGGACAGCGTCGTGACGGTGCGCTCGAGCTCGTCGACGCGCGCCCGCGCGCCGCCCGGCGAGAACGGCGGCGCCGACAGCGCCGAGGCCACGCCGGCGACCGGCTCGTCCGGCTCCGGCGCCAGCGTGACGAGGAAGTGCTGCAGTGCCTCGCCCGTCTCCAGCGGCAGCACCTCCAGCGCATAACGACGGTCGCGGAATGCCACCCGCTCGCGCCGCACCGGTTGCGCGGTGCGCTTGGCCTCGATCAGCGCGGTGCGCACCGGGACGTTGAGCTCGGCGTCGAGCAGCCGGGGCAGCGCCAGCGTCGCCTCGCCGCTGGCCGGCGCGATGAAGGCGGCCACGTCGCCGCGGAACTGCACGACGTCGCCGCTCTCGTTCACGACGAAGCCGGGCGGCGCGTAGCGCGCCAGCGCCACGCGGTCGGCCGCCCCGCTGACCAGGTCCGGCGGCGGCGCCTGCGGCAGGCGCGGCGCATCGCTGTCGCTGACCCAGGGGCGCAGCGCGTCGATCGGGAACAGCGGCCGCTGGCGGCGCGAGTTCGGCAGCTTGCGGTACAGGTGCGGCGCGCCGGCATGCTCGAAGCCATCGGCGACCGAGGCCGCCTCGGCCCGGCCCAGCAGCATGAAGCCGTCGTTGCGGCAGGCGTAGTGCAGCACCTCGAAGACATGTTGCTGCGCTTCCTTGCGCAGGTAGATCAGCATGTTGCGGCAGCTGATCAGGCCCATGCCGGAGAAGGGCGCATGCGCCAGCAGGTTGTGCCGCGCGAAGACGCACATCTCGCGCAGGTCCTTGGCCACCAGGTAGCCGCCGGCGCTGGGCAGGAAGGCGGCGTCGCGGAAGGCCTGCGGCACGTTCTCCAGTGCCGACGCGCCGTAGCGGCCGGCGCGGGCCGTCTCGATCGAGGCCTCGTTGATGTCGGTGCCGAAGATCTGCACACGGCGCGCGATGCCCTCGGCGTTCATCGCCTCCTTGAGCAGCATGGCGATGGTGTAGACCTCCTCGCCGGTCGAGCAGGCGGGCACCCAGATGCGGATCGGGTCATGCCGCAGCGCCAGCAGCTTGGGCAGCACGACCTGGCGCAGCACGTTGACGAACTCCGCATCGCGGAAGAAGGCCGTCACGCCGATCAGCACGTCGTCGCGCAGCGCGGCGGCCTCGTAGGGGTCGCTGCGCAGCAGCTGCAGGTAGGCGGCGACGTCGCGGTCCTTCTGCAGCAGCACGCGGCGCAGGAAGCGCCGGCGCAGGTTGACGTCCTTCACGTAGCCCAGGTTGACGCCGGCCTTCTGCTGCACGATCGACAGCGCCGTCTCCAGCGCATCGGCGTCCTGCGTGCCGGAGGCGGAGCCGGGGAGCCCGCCTTCCTGGTGCGGCTGCCCGAAGCGCCGCACCAGCGCGGCGGCGATGTCCGCCGGCGGCAGCACCTCGTCGACGAGGCCGGTGTTGATCGCCGCGACCGGCATGCCGTCATGGGCCGCGGTGCCCGGCGCCTGCGCGATCGCGAAGCCGCCGGAGGCCTTCAGGTCGACGATGCCGGCCGCGCCGTCCTGGCCCGTGCCGGACAGGATGACCACCGCGCCGTCCTGGTCCGGGTCCTGCGCCAGCGTGGCGAGGAAGCCGTCGATCGGCAGGTGCAGCCCCGGCTGCCGGCGGGTGAGGCGGAAATGGCCGTCCAGCGCGATCACGCCGGCGTTCTCGGGCAGCACGTAGACGCGGCCGTGCTCGACCTTGGCCATGTGCTCGAGCCGCTCCACCGGCAGGGCGGTGCGCTCCTGCAGGACCTCGGCGAGATGGGATTCCTCGTTGGGATCGAGGTGCGTGATGACCAGCACCGCGAAGCCCGGTTCGTGCGGTAGCGCACCGAGGATGGCGCCAAGCGCGTCGATGCTGCCTGCCGAGCCGCCCAGCACCACCACCCGCAAGGGACGCCGCTCCTCTGTATCCACCCGAGACCCCGTTGTCTTGAAAGGTGCGGCGGAGTCTACCCCTCGCGCCCCGCGCCCGCGGGCGCTCAGCGCAGATAGGACTTCAGCAGCGCCGCGACCGCGTCGGTCTCGGCCGCGCGCCGCTCGGCGCTCAGGCCCGGTGCGCCGAGGTGCTCGCGCACATGGCCTTCCAGCACCTCGGCCATCAGCCCGTTGACCGCGCCGCGGATGGCGGCGATCTGCTGCAGCACGGCCATGCAGTCCGCGTCCTGGTCGACGGCGCGCTCCAGCGCCGCCGCCTGCCCCTGGATGCGGCGGATCCGGGTGAGCAGCTTCTTCCGGCCGGTGGTCGTGTGTGCCATGGCGCGGCATTCTAGCGACGCCGCGCAGCCGGCTCATATACTGGGGGGGAGTATGACAACGCCGGCCGGGACCGGCCTTTCCCATGCCTTCCACGACCTCCATCGCCGCCTGGCAGCACACGCATGTCTTTGACGAGGGCAACCCGCTCGCTGCCCGCAACACGCGCTGGGCCGTGCTGCTCACCGTCGCGATGATGGTCGCGGAGATCGCCGGCGGTTATGTCTTCAACTCGATGGCGCTGCTGGCCGACGGCTGGCACATGAGCTCGCACGCGGTGGCGCTGGGCGTTTCGGTGCTGGCCTATGGCGCGGCGCGGCGCTGGGCGAAGGACGGCCGCTTCGCGTTCGGGACCTGGAAGATCGAGGTGCTGGGCGGCTACAGCAGCGCGCTGCTGCTGATCGGCGTCGCGGGGCTGATGCTGTGGCAGTCGGTCGAGCGGCTGCTCGCGCCGACGCCGATCCATTACGACGAGGCCATCGCGGTGGCGGCGCTCGGGCTGCTCGTGAACCTCGCCTGCGCCTGGCTGCTGCGCGGCGAGCACCATCATCACGGCCACGGCCACGGCCACGGCCACGGCCACGGGCATGAAGAAACCCACGAGCACGCCCACGCGGCGCCCCACGGTCATGACGACCTGAACCTCCGCGCCGCCTATCTGCATGTGCTGGCCGATGCGGCGACCTCGGTGCTGGCCATCGTGGCCCTGCTGGGCGGGCGGTTCTGGGGCGCCGACTGGCTGGATCCGGCGATGGGCATCGCCGGCGCGGCGCTGGTGGCGGTCTGGGCGCGCGGGCTGCTGCGCGACACCGGCCGTGTGCTGCTGGACGCCGAGATGGACGCGCCGGTCGTCGAGGAGGTCCGAGAGGTCATCGCCGCCGCCCCCTGGCCGGCGGCGATCGCCGACCTGCATGTGTGGCGCGTGGGCCGGGCCCAGTACGCCTGCATCGTGTCGCTGGTCACCGACCATCCCGAGGCGCGGCCGGACGAGGTCCGCCGCCTGCTGTCCGTGCATGAGGAACTTGTTCACGTGACCGTCGAGATCAACCGGCCCGCGAGCGCGACTGTCTGATCCGCGCCGCGGCGCCGGGTCGACCGGCACCGGCACGCCGCCACAATCGCGGCCCATGAAAACCAACTACCTCCTCGCCGCCATCCTGGTCAGCAGCCTGATCGGCGCCTTCGTGGCCAATCGCTCGGTGAAGACCGCCTGCGCTGTCGTGTCCGGCGGCATCGCGCTGTACGCGCTGCTGCGACAGGTGATCTGAGCACGGGATGATCAGATCGATCACCTCGAAATGATCGATCTGATCCTGCGCCGGCCTGTCGTCGCGCGTGTCGCCTCCCCCGGTGACCGCTCGACCGCCCCCCCACCGCCTTTCGTCCTGCTCCCGCTCGCATCCCTCCATGTCCACCCTATGGTGGGATGGCACTTGCGCCGGCCCCCGCCGATAGTGGGGGTTCGACAGGAGAGGACCATGCGACAACGATTCGCGCCCCCGACCGGCGACGCCGGTCACCCCCTCGGTTCGGTCATGCAGCACATCCTGCGCCAGACCGAACTGCTGCTGCAGCGGCGCATCCCGTTCAGCCCGTCCGGCTGGCCCATCGAGGACACGCCCGCGCTGGAAGGCCTGGAGGTCAGCGAGTCCAGCTGGGACGAGTGGACCGAGGCGCTCGAGCTCCAGCGCCGCCCCTGACCGCCCTCCGCGTTCCCTTCCCCCCTTCATGACCGCCCGCACGCGCCTCGCGCGCCGAGGGCGTTGATCGCCCGCACGACGCCGCTTCCGCGCGAACTTGAGCGGAGGGAACGGGGTCGACGCCGCCCAGTTCCCGGCCTCGGTGACGCAGTTCACCGAGCTTGCGGCGACCGCTGAGTTCCTCGCGCTCATCCGCGCATGCCGCCCGACGGCCGCGGCGAAGAATCCGTTCACCCCAACGAACGAGAGCGCTTCGCCATGCACGTCAAGTCCTCCGCTTCTCCGTCGCCGGCCGCCCGGGCCGGCGCGCCGGCGCCTTCGGGACCGGCCAAGGGCGCCAAGTCGGGCGCAGCCGATTTCTCCAAGGCGCTGAACGAGGCCAAGGCGGCCACCCCCGGTCCGGCCGCGAGCGCGCCTGTCGCATCGCCTTTCGCGTCGTCCGTCGCGAGCGCGGCCAACGCCGCAGCCACCACCGCGACGCCCGCTTCGTCAACGGCCGCTTCGCCGACGCCCGCCTCGCCGGTGTCGAGCACCTTGTCGCTGGACACGGCCGCGCTGGCCGCCCGGCCTTGAACGCCGCCGGGAGTCCGCCTTGAGCAGCGTGCCCTTCCTGTCCGGCCTGGCCAGCCTCGCCACCTCGTCCGACGGCCCCTCCGCCGAGGCCAGCCGCGCCACCTCGTCCGGCGCGTCGTCGGGCCCGTCCCGCGGCGGTCCGGGCCTGACGCTGGGTCCGGTGCTCGGCGTCACCGCCACCATCAGCGCCCAGGGCCTGCAGGCGCTGGCCGACCACACGCTGGACGCGGTCGAGACCGCCGCCGACACGGTGACCGACACCGTCGGCGATGTCGCCGGCACCGTGGGTCAGGTGCTGGGCAACGTCGTCGCTTACGGCGTGATGGCCGCGCTGGGCGGCGGCGCCGTGCTCGACGAGCTGGTGTGAGGCCCGCCGCCATGCGCCCGTCCTTCGTCCGGCCGCTCGCCGCCGTCGTCATGGTCCACGCCGCGGCGATGGCGCTCGGCGGCTGCGCCGTGCTGAGCCCGGTCCCCGCCTGGGAACTGGTGAAGGGCGCCAGCGCGGCCACGTCGACCGCGCTGGCGACTGCCGCGCCGGCCCGGGCGAGCAACACCGTGCATCACGGCGATGCGCCGGTGCGCGCGGTGTGCATCGAATTCAACCGCAACGCGCCGCTCGAGGACCTGGTCCCGGCGCTGCAGGTGGAGCTCAAGGGCCAGGGCGTCGACAGCCGCGTCTACGAGCCCGGCACCGGCCTGCAGCAATGCGGCGTCTGGCTGCGCTACGTCGCCACCATCGAATGGGGCGTGCCGCCGATGGCCAGCGGCTACCGCGCCAACCTGAGCGCCGCGTCGCTGAGCCTGCATCGGTCGGACGGCACGCTGCTGTCCACCAGCAGCTACGTCGCGGACGAGAACTTCGGCCTGGCCCGATGGGCCGGGACACGCAACAAGATCGCGCCGGTCGTGAAGGCGCTGGTCACCGGCTTCCAGAGCTGAGGGAGAGGGATGTGATCTCGAGCAAGCAATCTCGCCACCGCACGCGCGCGGCCTGCCGCGCCGCCGCGCTGGCGATCGCCGCCGGCGCGCTCGCGGCGCTGGGCGGCTGCGCCGGTGCGCCGCCCACGGTGCCCGGGCCGATGCTGGTCGCGCCGCCGCAGGCGCCGATGTACATCGAGCGGCCCAGCAACGGCGCGATCTACCAGCCCGGCATGTCGCCCACCTCGCTGTTCTCGGGCGAGAAGCGGCCCAGCGCGATCGGCGACACGCTGAAGGTCGACATCCAGGAGACGCTCAAGGCCACGCAGAAGCAGACCACCGACACCAGCCGCGACAACCGGCTCGCGGTGCGCGGGCCGGGCGGCCAGAGCAAGGTCGGTGCCGTGGAGCGGCTGCTCAACATCGACGCGACCGCCTCGGGCAGCGATGCCTTCAAGGGCTCGGGCACGACGGAGACCGACAACAGCTTCGTCACGCAGGTGGCGGTGAGCGTGATCAACGTGCTGCCCAACGGCAACCTGCTGGTGGCGGGCGAGCGCAACGTGGGCCTGAACAAGGGCGTCAACACGCTGCGCTTCTCCGGCATCGTCAATCCGCGCGACATCCGCCCCGGCAACGTGGTGGCTTCCCGCGACGTGGTGAACGCCAGCCTGGAGAGCGTCGCGCAGGGCGATGTGTCCGAGGCCTCGTCGCGCAGCTGGCTGCAGCGCGTCCTGGCGCGGAGCCTGTCCATCTGGTGACCGGCGCGCGGTCAACCGGCAAACCGGGCCGACCTCACCGGCCTTATCGACCGATCGGCGGGGACGGTCCGCTTCTATAACCCACGGTTCGCCGTCAGGCCTTCGCCGACCTTCCGCATGCATCGCGGAGAGCGGCGCCTGGCCCGGTGGATCCCATCCAGCATGAGCATGAACACGAAGGCGACGCAGGTGCCGCACAACGGCGAGACGGACAACCCCGACGACTGGCTGGCCGACGGCCAGGTGCGGACCTATCGACGCGGCCAGAAGATCATCGAGGCCGGCAGCCCGCTGGCCGAATGGATCGCGATCAGCGGCGGTGCCGCCTTCCTCGCGGCCAAGGTCGCGGCCGACACCCGCGTGGCGGTCGCGGCGCTGTGGCTGGGCGACGTCATCGGCGCCGATTCGCCGCTGGGCCAGCTGGCGGCGCGCTACGACGTGACGGCGCTGGTCGACGTCACCACCATCCACATCCCGCTGCCGCGGATGAAGGACACCCACGCCCCGCAACGCGACGCGGCCACCGGCGAGCTGTACGCGGCGACCGCGTCGCGGCTGCAGGACCAGATCACGATGCGACTGGCCGGCAACGGCTTCCAGCGCCTGATCAGCGTACTGGCCACGCTGGCGGCGGCGCTCAGCAGCTCGCAGCGCGGCGGCGCGGCCAGCAACAGCCTGGCGCTGCCGGTGTCGCAGGCCTGCATCGGGCAGCTGTCGGGCCTGTCGCGCCGGCAGACCTGGATCTATCTGGGTCAGCTCGCCGAACGCGGCTGGAGCCGGACCTCGCGCACGAAGGTGACGCTCGAGGGCCTGAACGCCTGGCTCAGCCTGATGAGCGAGGTGGAATCGCGCGGGCTGGACTGCATCGGCACCGTCGACCAGTGCGACATGACGCTGTCGCGCCTGGCCAGCGCGCGCACGGCGCTGAAGTAGCGCGGCGGGCGGCCGGCGGGAGCGGTCGGCGGGAGGGACGCTCGGTAGCCGTCGGCTCAGGCCGCGCCGAAGCGGATCTCCGCCGCCGGCTTCGCGCTCATGGCGGGACCGAAGCTGTTGAGGTGGCGCAGGATCAGCGTGTGGTGCTCGATGATCTGCGGCGCGGTCAGCGCGCCATTGGCGATCGTCGTGTGGCCGTCCTCGACCAGCGTGACGTCGTAGCCCGCGCTGAGCGCGCGGCGCGTCGAGGTGTCGACGCAGAAGTCGCTCTGCGCGCCGCACACGACCAGGTGCGTCACGCCCAGGCCCTTCAACACCGCGTCCAGCTCGGTCCGGTGGAACGAGTCGGGCGAGGTCTTGCGCACCCGGGGATCCTGCAGCCGCGCCTGCAGCCGGTCGTCGAGTTGCCAGCCCTCGCTGCCATGGCGCAGCGGTTCCCAGCCGTCCTCCTCATGCTGCACGAAGACCACGGGCGTGCCGGTCTCGCGCGCCTGCGCGATCAGGCCGTTGACGCGGCCGATCACCGCGTCCACGTCGTGGCAGGCGTACTCGCCCACGCACAGCGCGCGTTGCAGGTCGATGATGAGCAGGGCAGTGGTCATGACGGTCGCCAGGCAGGGGAGAAGGCGGCGAGCATACGCCGCTCCGGCCGCTCCGGCCGCTCCGGCCGCTCCGGCCGCTCCGGCCGCTCCGGCCGCTCCGGCCGCTCCAGCCGCCTCAGAACTTGTAGGTCAGCACCACCCGCAGCGCGCGGTTGTCGCCGCGGGCGGTATTGGGCTTGTCGAGGTTGAGGTTGTCGCCGCCCAGGCGATTCGTCGGCTGGCCCGCGGGCGGGGCGATGCCGACCCAGTCGTCGAATCCGGCGTAGTTGTCGGCGCCGAAGACGTTCAGCACATCGAGCCGCAGCGCCACCTGGTGCAGGCCGTACTTGAAGGCCTTGCCGAGGCTGATGTCGACCTGGCGGTAGCTCGGCGCATCGCCGCGCATCAGGAAGCACTGCGCGGTGCCGGCAAGGCAGTTGGTCAGCCGCCGCGGGAAGCCGCTCGCGTAAGTGCCCTTGGCCGAAAAGCTCAGGCCCCAGGGCAGCAGCTTGTCCGTCATGAACGCGCCGACCAGCCGGTGCCTGTCGACCAGCGTGCTGGGATTCCAGCCGCGCCCCGCGCGTCCGTAGGTCCAGTCGAAGGTGTCGTTGCTCCACTGCAGGTTGGTGGTCCTGGCATCGCTGTAGGTGTAGGCCAGCGTCGCCGTCCAGCCCGAGGCCGCGCTGTAGGGCCGGTCCACCTTCACGAAGACCGAGTCGGTGCGCGTGCGGCCGATCGAGTCGCCCAGCACCAGTTGCCCGAAGCCGTCGGGGCCGCCCCACAGCGGATCGAGCGCCGACTGCTGCGCGAAGCCGCCGTTGGCGTCGCGGTTGCCGCTGAACCAGACGAACTGGTGCTTCGCCTCGATGCGGCTCAGCGCGATCTCGCCGTTCCAGGTCGGCGACAGCGCCTGCCGCACGCCGATGCTGAACTGGTCCGCGTAGGGCATCTTCAGGTCGTTGCGGATCAACCAGATCTCGCCGCCCGGGGCCTGGTTCTTCTGCAGCTCGTCGAGCGCGTGGTTGGCCATGGTGCGGTCGTAGCTGCGCCCGTAGCCGCCGAAGACCACCGTGTTGCGATCGTTGAAGACGTCGTAGGAGAAGCCCAGCCGCGGCGCGATCGCCTGCTTGAAGGCCTTGCGGGAGTTGCCGCTGCTGATGTAGCGCGACACGTCGATGCCGCCCTTGGCCAGCGACTGCGCGTAGGTCTGCCCCGCCGGCGGCGCGATGCCGAAGCGCGGCACGTCCGCCGCCAGCAGCGCCGCGACGCGGTCGGCGGGCGTCGCATAGGCGTTGTTCAGCATGTTGTCCTCGTAGTCCCAGCGGACGCCGAGGTTGAGCTCGAGCTGGCGCGTGACGCTCCAGTCGTCCTGCAGGTAGAGGCCCCACTGCCGGTTGTTGAAGCGGGCCTGCGCCGGCGCGGTGGCGCGGCGGATGTTGCACTGGTCGCTGCTGCTGCCGTTGTTGGAAACGTTGGTGCCGGTGCAGTTGGTGCCGTCCCAATAGGGCAGGCCGGTGGCCGTGTCGATCAGCACGTCGACCGCGTCGACCGAATTCGCCGTGCCGCTGAGGTCGTAGCGCATCGCCTTGAGCTTCACGCCGCCCTTGATCACGTGACCGTCGAAGCCGGTGTAGGTGAGTTCCTCCGACACGAAGACGCCGCGCTGCTGGCGCCGCTGCGCATCCGGCGATCCGCCATCCAGGATCACGTCCTGCGAGGTCGTCAGCACCTGCGGCGATGCGGTCGACACCTTGTAGCGCACCAGCGCCGCGTCCGCGGCCGACCTGGGATTCCAGAGGTAATCCTCGTAGCCCAGGCGCGCCTCGCTGAGCCAGTCGCCGCGCGACCACTCGTGCTTCAGGTCGACCCGCGTCTCGTCATTGCGGCGTTCCTTGTCGTTGCCGGGCAGCGAGAGGTTGCGGTCCTCGGCGATGCGATCGGTCTCGCGGCGAAGGCGCGCGCTCAAGGTGAGCTTGTGCTCGTCGTTGATCTGCGCGTCGAGCTTGCCGAAGAGCAGGTCCTCGTGGAACGGGTCGACCTGGCTGCCGCGCCGCGCGCGCAGGGCGGGCACGATGCCGGCCTCGGGCAGCTTCTCGAAGTTCTGCCCGGCGATCTGGCGCGAGTCCTCGATGCGCTTGCCGTCGTAGGCGAGGAAGAAATGCAGCTTGTCCTTGACGATGGGGCCGCCGATGCTGCCGCCGTACTCGTACTTCTGCGACGACGGGCGCGGCACGCCTTGCGATTCGCGTTCCTTCTCCAGCGCATTCATCGAGCGCCAGTTGGTGCCGGTGCGATCGGCGTAGACCTCGCCGTGGAATTCATTCGTGCCGGACTTCGTCACGGCGGTGATCGCGGCGCTGCTGACCTGGTCGAACTCGGCCTTGTAGTTCTGCGTCAGCACCTTGTATTCGGAGATCGCCGACTGCGGGAACGGATTGCCGCGGGTGTCGGACTGGCCGCTGACGCCGCCGCGCAGGATGTTGTTCTTCTGGCCCACGCCGTCGATGAAGACGTTGAGGTGGTCGAAGTCCTGCGCGCCCGACTGCACCCGGCTCAAGCCGCCCGCATCGGTCGAGAAGGCCACGCCCGGCGCGAGGTCCGCGGCGCTGAGGAAGTTGCGGGTGCTTTGCGGCAGCGCCTCGATCATGCGCTGCGAGACGACGGTCCCCAGCTGCGAGTCCTTCACGCCCTGGCGCGTCGCATTGCCTTGCACGGTGACGCGGCCCAGCTGCACCGCATCGGCCGCGCCGGGCGCCGCGGGCGCATCGCCCAGGTCCAGCGCCGCGCTCTCGCCGACGGACAGCGTGATGCGCTCGGAACGGAGCGTCGCGCCGTCGGGGCCGATCACGGTGATGGTGTAGTCGCCGGGGGCCAGGCCGATCAGCGCATAGCGGCCATCGGCCCGCGTGGCCGTGCGATAACGCGCGCCGGTGGCGGCATTGACCGCCAGGATCGTCAGTCCGCCGGACTGCGTGCCGGTCGGCGCGTTGACCAGCCCGCGGACCGTCGCGCGGCTGACCTGCGCCGACACCGGCGCATCGAGGCCCGCGCCCAGCGCGAGCGCGACGAGCCAGGCGGAGCCGTGGCGGGACAAGCGGGAAGGGCGGGTGGAGCGGCGCACGGTCATGGACCGGGCGTCAGGTGGAAGGGCCGGCCTTGGCGCGGCGCATCTGCTCGGCGAAGACCTGCTCCATCGACTTCTTCTCGGGCAGCACGTAGACGATGCCGCCGCGCTTGCCGAAGGTGGGCCACAGGGTCTGCTCGAAGAATTTCACCGGCATGTTGATGCAGCCGAAGCTGATGCGGTTGTCCTTGGGGGTCGGCGAGGCGAGTCGCTCGAGGCGGCGCTCGGCGGGGTTGGTCGGCCGCACGCGGTGCATGGACACGGCGGCGTCGTAATCGACCCAGAGCACGTCTTCATGCAGCGCGTTCTTGCCCGGCTGCGCGACGAAGCGCCCGGCCGGCGTGGTGCGCTCGGAGGGCTTGACCTCGGCGATGGGGCGCAGGCCGATGCCGGCGACGCTGTCATCGCCCGCGGCATAACCGAGCAGCACCGGCGTGGTGGCCTGCAGCTTGCCGTCGGCGTTGAAGACGAGCACGCGCGCTTGGCGCTTGTCGAGGATCGCGAACGGACGACCGTTGTGATCCCAGCCCGCCATCACCCACTGGGCCAGCTGGCGGGCCTGCTTGGAAACCTTGGTCTTGCCGAAATCGGCCGTGCCGGTCCGCGGCACTGGCGCGGGGGCTTGGACGACGGGCTGGACCGGGGAAGGGGGGACGTGCTTTGCGACGGCGACGGGCGCCGGGCGCAGCTGCTTCATCAGGAAGGTCGCCGCCGGCCAGGCCAGCAGCGCACCGGCCAGCCCGATCGCCAATCCCTGCGCCGCCCATCCGGCGCGTTCCTTCAGCGCTTCAGGAATCCGCCGCCGCGCCGGCTCGGCCGGCGGGGGATCGCTGAAGTAATAGCCGCTGGAGGCGCGCAGCATGGAGGGCTCTCAGGGAAAGGCGTCAGCGGGGCTGGACGGCGATGAGCGGGTCACGCTCAGTTGCGGTCGGCGCGCGGGGCCGGCTCGCCAGCGCTGGTCGGCTCGCTCGGCAGCGGCTGCTGCGACGACGGCGACTGCTGGTTCTGCCACTGGTCCGAGGACTGCGGCTGAGCCTGTTGCGACTGCGCTTCGGATTGGGTCTGCGACTGCGGGTCGGTCGACTGGGTCGACTGGGCCGCCTGGTCGGCCGGCGTCATGCTCTGGTCAGCGGGGGCCTGCTGCTCCGTCTGCGTGGCGGGGTACTGCTCCTGCGTCGTCTGCGTCTGGGTCGACTCGGTCGAGTTCTCCACCTGGGCGTAAGCCAGGCCCAGCACGCTGGCGAAGGCGGTCAGGGCAACGGCACCGGTCACGAGGGATTTGGTCGCGTTCATCTAGTCTCTCCTTTGGGCTTGAGGGGCCGATCGGTGAGATCGGTTAGGACCTACTGTGGACCGTGGACGGGGAGCGGAACGTGGGCAGAGGACGCGAGGTCTTGTAGGACAAACGGCAGGTTTCACCCCGATACATCCTCGTGTTCATCGGGGCAAGCGCGATTCCCACGCAATAAAAAACCGGACGACCTCGACGAGGTGGTCCGGTGAAGAAGGCGCTGATGGACGCCTTCGGAGACGGGGGAACGGTCCCAACAATAGGCAAAGACCCGGACCGTAAAAATGCGTGAGCGGAAATGCACCGTTGTGGCGCGCTCAACAATCGCCGCCCCGGGGATCGCCCCCGAACCGGGGGTGATGTGCGTCATTCGCCCGAATTAACGCCGCCTCTACGGGTAACCGCCGGCCGCCCCATAGTTACCGGCTGTCGGTTTCGTGCGATAGATGTCCGTTTGCTATGTGTGGTTGTCAATGAATGTCAATGACATGCGTCAAGATCGCGCCCGCCGCGAGCGTTCTGCCTCAACTCTTTCAGGCCGTAACCAACCCCTGCTGTGTTTGCAGGTCGTTGATGCCGAAAGGGACACGGGGACCCCGGAACGCGGGACGCGGCCGACCCATCCCGTTTGAGGGTTCGGAGAGGGTCGCCCATCAGCGGGCCGCGTCGCGGTCGCCATTCATTGTTTGAGGAGGACCCATGTCTACTGTGCTGACCGACCCGAGCGTCGGATCCGCTGGCTCGAGCTGGCTGGACAAGGAGCGCACCATCGCCGCTCCTGGCTTCAACCGCTGGCTCGTGCCGCCCAGCGCGCTGGCCATTCACCTGTGCATCGGGATGGCCTATGGCTTCTCGGTGTTCTGGCTGCCGCTGTCCAAGATGCTGCAGACCGCCGGAGCCGGCGCCGCCTGCGGCAAGGACGTGGGCTTCTTCGCCCAGCTGTTCACCACCGAGTGCGACTGGAGCGTCGCGACGCTCGGCTGGATGTACACGCTGTTCTTCGTGTTCCTGGGCTGCGCCGCCGCGATCTGGGGCGGCTGGCTGGAGCGCGCCGGTCCCCGCAAGGCGGGCCTGGTGTCAGCCGTGTGCTGGTGCGGCGGCATGCTGATCTCCGCGCTCGGCATCCACACCCACCAGTTCTGGATGATGATCCTCGGCTCCGGCGTGATCGGTGGCATCGGGCTGGGCCTGGGCTACATCTCGCCGGTGTCGACGCTGATCAAGTGGTTCCCCGACCGCCGTGGCATGGCCACCGGCATGGCCATCATGGGCTTCGGCGGTGGCGCGATGATCGGTTCGCCGCTGGCGGTGGAGCTGATGAAACGCTTCGCCACGCCGACCGACCCGGGCGTGACGCAGACCTTCGTCGTGATGGCGCTGATCTATTTCGTCTTCATGGTCGCGGGCGCGCTGGGTTACCGCGTGCCGCCCACCGGCTGGAAGCCCGAGGGCTGGACCCCGCCGCCGGCGCAGGCCAACAACGCCATGATCACGCAGCGCCACGTGCACGTGAAGAAGGTGTGGGGCATCCCGCAGTTCTGGCTGGTGTGGATCGTGCTCTGCATGAATGTGTCGGCCGGCATCGGCGTGATCGGCATGGCCAGCCCGATGCTGCAGGAGATCTTCGGTGGCTCGCTGATCGGCGTGGACGCCAAGTTCGCCGACCTCGACAAGACGCAGCTGGCCGCGATCGCCGCGATCGCCGGCGGCTTCGCCGCACTGCTGAGCCTGTTCAACATCGGCGGCCGCTTCGTGTGGGCCTCGCTGTCGGACAAGCTGGGCCGCAAGATGACCTACACGGTGTTCTTCGTGCTGGGCGGCCTGCTGTACGCCAGCCTGCCGAGCAGCGCCGCCGCGGGTCACAAGCTGGCCTTCGTGGGCGCGGTCTGCATCATCCTGTCGATGTACGGCGGCGGCTTCGCGACGGTGCCGGCCTACCTGGGTGACCTCTTCGGCACGCAGATGGTGGGCGCGATCCACGGTCGCCTGCTGACCGCCTGGGCCACCGCCGGCATCCTCGGCCCAGTCGTGATCGGCTACATGCGCGAGTACCAGCTCGGCCTGGGCATCCCCCGCGAGCAGGTCTACAACCAGACCATGTATGTGCTGGTCGGCATGCTGGTGATCGGCCTGATCGCCAACCTGGCCATCCGCCCGGTCGCTGCGAAGCACTTCATGAGCGACGAGGAACTGGCCATCGAGAAGAAGCTGGCCCACGAGAAGGCTGCCGCCAGTGAAGTCGGCAGCGGCCCGGGCGCCGGCAAGGCGACGCCGGTGGGCCTGGTGGTCCTGGCCTGGCTGGCCGTTGGCATTCCACTGTCCTGGGGCATCTACAAGACCCTGCTGACGGTCGCGAAGTTCTTCAATTGACCCTCACCGTACGGCGCCCCAAAGCAGCGCCGATACTGTGACCATCGATGGCAGACCTCGGTCTGCCATTCTTCCTTGTTAGCGAGGGGCGGGCCGAGCGCCGGGCCGCCCCAAGCCGGCCCGCCACCCCTCGGGGGGTGGATAGAACGGGCCGCGGCCCGTTCTATCCGGGGGCACCCATGACAGCAGAGCAGAAGATCCATTTCTACAAGGGGCCTGCGGGCGGCTGGGGCGCGCTGCGCAGCGTCGCCAAGCACCTGCAGCAGCAGGGCGTGGCCGTCAAGGGCGCCAAGACGCTGCTGTCGGCCAACCAGCCCGACGGCTTCGACTGCCCGGGCTGCGCCTGGCCCGACCGGGATCACCGCTCGACCTTCGAGTTCTGCGAGAACGGCGCCAAGGCCATCGCCGCCGAGGCGACCTCGCACCGCGCCACCGCGCAGGTGCTGGGCGGCCACACCGTCAGCGAGCTGGCCGAGTGGTCCGACTTCGACCTCGAGAACCTGGGCCGCATCACCGAGCCGCTGGTCTACGACGCCGCCAGCGACCGCTACGTGCCGATCGCCTGGGACGACGCCTTCGAGTTGATCGCCGCGCGGCTGAACGCGCTGAAGGATCCCAACGAGGCGATGTTCTACACCTCGGGTCGCGCCAGCAACGAGGCCGCCTTCCTCTACCAGCTGTTCGTGCGCGAGTTCGGCACCAACAACTTCCCCGACTGCTCGAACATGTGCCACGAGCCGTCCGGCCAGGGCCTGAAGCCGACCATCGGCATCGGCAAGGGCACGGTGACGCTGCACGACTTCGAGCAGGCCGACGCGATCTTCATCTTCGGCCAGAACCCCGGCACGAATCACCCGCGCATGCTGGGCGAGCTGCGCGAGGCCTCCAAGCGCGGCTGCAAGATCGTCAGCTTCAATCCGCTGCGCGAGCGCGGCCTGGAGCGCTTCGCCGATCCGCAGGACAAGATGGAGATGGCGACGCTGGGCAGCACGCCGATCTCGACCCACTATTTCCAGCTGCGCATCGGCGGCGACATGGCCGTGATGAAGGCGCTGTGCAAGCGCGTCTTCGAGCTGGACGACGCGGCCGTGGCCGCTGGCGGCGAGCGCGTGCTGGACCTGGGCTTCATCGCCGAGCACACGCATGGCTTCGAGGCCTTCGAGGCCAGCATCCGCGCCGAATCCTGGGAAGCGCTCGAGGCCGAGTCCGGCCTGTCGCAGGAGCAGCTGTGCGCCGCCGGCGACCTCTACGCGCAGGCCAAGCGCGTGATCATCTGCTGGGGCATGGGCATCACCCAGCACCAGCATTCGGTGGCGACCATCCAGCACATCGCGGCGCTGCTGATGCTGCGCGGCAACCTGGGCCGTCCCGGCGCGGGCGCCTGCCCGGTGCGCGGTCATTCCAACGTGCAGGGCGACCGCACGATGGGCATCTACGAGAAGCCGCCCAAGGCGCTGCTGGACCGGCTGGGCCAGGTCTTCGGCTTCGAGCCGCCGCGCGAGAACGGCTATGGCACCGTCGAGGCCATCCAGGCGATGCTCGACGGCAAGGGCAAGGTCTTCATCGCGCTGGGCGGCAACTTCGCCGCCGCGACGCCGGACACGGTGGCCACCTGGAAGGCACTGCGCTCGACCGAGCTGACGGTGCATGTCACCACCAAGTTCAACCGCAGCCACACCATCCACGGCAAGGAAGCGCTGGTGCTGCCCTGCCTGGGCCGCACCGAGATCGACATGCAGGCCACCGGCCCGCAGGGCGTGACCGTCGAGGACTCGATGAGCATGGTCCACATCTCCAGCGGCATGAACGCGCCGGCGTCCGAGCACCTGCTGTCCGAGCCGATGATCGTGGCGCGCCTGGCGGCAGCGACGCTCAAGGGCCGCTCCAAGACGCCGTGGATGTGGCTGGTGGAGGACTACTCGCGCATCCGCGACAAGATCGAAGAGGTCTTCGACGACTTCAAGGACTTCAACGAGAAGATCAAGCAGCCGGGCGGCTTCCGGCTGCGCAACACGGCGTCGGAGCGGGTCTGGAACACGCCCACCGGCAAGGCCAACTTCATCACCCATGTGCTGCCGACGGACACGCCGTTCCACCTGGCACAGGCGCGGGCGATCGAGCACAAGGCGGTGGTGTTCAACCTGGCGACGGTGCGCTCGCACGACCAGTACAACACGACGATCTACGGCATGGACGACCGCTACCGCGGCGTCTGGGGCCATCGCCGCGTGGTCTTCATCAACAAGGAAGACCTGCGGCAGATCGGCATGAAGGCCGGCCAGTGGGTCGACATCACCAGCGTCTACAGCGACGGCGACACGCGCCGCGCCGAGAAGTTCGTGCTGATCGAGTACGACATCCCGCGCGGCTGCCTGGCCAGCTACTTCCCCGAGACCAACGCGCTGGTGCCGCTGAGCAGCATCTCGATCGGGGCCGGCACGCCGACGTCCAAGTCCATCCCGGTGGTGCTGACGCTGCGGCCGCAGGACGAGCCGGTGCCGCAGGCGCAGGCGCGTTCGGTGGCGGACGCACGGGCCTGAGGATCGCCGCATGAGCCGCGCTGACGCGTCCGCCGCCGACGAGGTCCACGACCGGGAGGGCGCGGACGGCGATGGCGGCGATGACGGTGGTCCGGGTGACATGACCGCCCAGGCGCGTTTCGCGCTGGAGACGCTCGCCGAGCTGGACGCCGGCAACGGCGTGTCCCTGCCGCGGCTGGCCAAGCGCACCGGGCTGCGGGTCAGCGTGCTGCTGCGCCTCTACACGCTGATGAGCGACGCGCGCGTCGGCGACGAGCCGGGGCCCGGCTGGGTGCGGCTGCAGGTCGACGAGGACGGGCGCTGGATCGCGCGGCTCACGCCGGTGGGCCGCGGTGACGAGGCGCCCGCTGCCGGTGGCGGGGAGTCGACGGCATGAGCGGGACCTGCGCACTGCCGGGTGGCGCGGAGGGCCGCGGTGAGGGCGGCGTCGGCGATCACGACGACGACGCACCACTGCCCGCCGCGCTGGTCGCGGTGCATCCGACGCGGCTCGGCGCCACGCGCGCGGCCGAGGAGGAATTCGTCGCCGAGGAAGTGCCCGTCGCGCTCGAGTACAACGGCCTGTCGCATGCGGTGATGCTGGCGACGCCGCTCGACCTCGAGGACTTCGCGCTGGGCTTCTCGCTGACGGAGGGCCTGCTGGCCTCGCCGGCGGACCTGCTCGACGTGGAAGTTCGCACGCGTCCGAATGGCGTGGCCCTGCAGCTGCGCGTGACCGCGCGTTGCGAGGCGCTGCTCAAGGAGCGTCGGCGCAGCATGGCCGGGCGCACCGGCTGCGGCCTGTGCGGGACGGACAACCTCGACCAGGTCTTCCGGCCGCCGCAGCGGCCCGTGCCGCCGCTGCCGGACGCGCTGGCGGCGGATGAGGCGCTGGTGGCGGCGCTGTCGCGCGCGATGCGCGAGCTGGCGGCCGCGCAGCCCCTGCAGCAGCGCACCGGCGGCATCCACGCCGCCGCGTGGTGCGGCGTCGACGGCGCGGTGCGATGCGTGCGCGAGGATGTCGGGCGCCACAACGCGCTCGACAAGCTGATCGGCGCGATGGCGCGCGACGGCGTCGATGCCTCGCAAGGGTTCGCGGCGGTGACCAGCCGCGCGAGCTTCGAGATGGTCCAGAAGGCCGCGCTTGCCGGCATGCCGATGCTGGCGGCGGTCAGCGCGCCCACGCACCTGGCGATCTGCACCGCGCAGACCTGCGGGCTGCGGCTCGCGGGCTTCGTCCGCGACGGACGCGCGACGCTGTACGCCTGACGCGGTCTCGCGTCCTCGCGTGGCGTTGCCGCCTCAGAACTTGCAGGCCATGCCGAGCTGGGCCGCGATGTCGACCTGCGTCGAGCCGTCGCCCTTGCGGCCGAGCTTGGACGGCATGCGGAAGCGCCCGGCACATTCGGTGGCATCGAGGCCCAGGCCGCGGAGCAGCTGCTTCGGCCCTTCCATGCCGATGCTCAGCGCGTGATGCGCGCGCTTGGGCGGCGGGCCGATCGGGGCGCCCTCGCCGGGGAGTTCGATGACCTGGATCTGGAGAGCCTGGTGCAGCATCGTGCTGCTGCCGGTGGCGCCGGCGGAGGGGCGCCCGGGTTGCATGCGGGCGCGCAGGGCGGCGAGTGAAGCCTGCAGCGCGAGCGGCCGGCGGGTGGCATCGGCGGCCGTGTCGGTGGCGGCTTCCGACGCGGGCGAGGTCGGGGCGAGGACGTCGGGCGCCGAGGCCGCCACATCCGGCAGGGAGGGCGCCGCCGCGACCAGCCCGCTCATGCCGAGCGCCGCCAGCGCGCCGGCTCGCCGCCAGGCGCGTTGCCAAGCCCGTTCCCGAGCGCTTCGCCAAACACGTCGTGTCGCGTGTCCCATGCCGTCCTCCGTCCTTCAAGCGCGTGCCGCCACAGTGCGCGGCGCCGCTGAAGCACTCCTGAAGCGGTGCTGAAGAGCGGCTGAAGGTGGGGTCGGGACTTCCCCGTGGACTGCGAGCGTACGCTGGCCCTCACCCCGCCCTCTCCCGCAAGCGGGAGAGGGAGAATTCCCGCGCCTCCGCGCCGCGGCGCTGTCCCGCAAGCGGGCGAGGAAGCAATCCGGCGCTGCGGCGCTAGTCGAGTGTCTGGCGGTAGCGCATCAGCGCGATCGTGCCGGCGACCAGCAGGAACACCAGCATCGGCCAGAGTTCCGGCAACAGCTGCATGAAGCCGTTGCCCTTGAGCATGATGCCCCGCACGATGCGCAGGAAGTGGGTCAGTGGCAGTGCCTCGCCGATCACCTGCGCCCAGCGCGGCATGCCGCGGAACGGGAACATGAAGCCCGACAGCAGCATCGACGGCAGGAAGAAGAAGAACGTCGCCTGCAGGGCCTGCAGCTGGTTCTTCGCCAGCGTCGAGAAGGTGAAGCCCACCGCCAGGTTGGCCAGCATGAACACGCCGATCATGGCCAGCAGCAGCGTGAAGCTGCCCGCCATCGGGATCTGGAACAGCAGCGCCGCGGCCAGGAGGATGACGCCCAGCTGCACGTAACCCAGCACGATGTAGGGCAGGATCTTGCCCACCATGACCTCCAGCGGTCGCACCGGCGTCGCGAGCAGGTTCTCCATCGTGCCGCGCTCGCGCTCGCGCGTCATCGCCAGGCCGGTGAGCATCACCATCGTCATCGTCAGGATGGTGCCGATCAGGCCCGGCACGATGTTGTAGCGCGACAGGCCCTCCGGGTTGTAGCGCCGATGGATGCGCCACTCGAAGGGCTGGCCGGAGGCGCCGCCCGTGGCGGTGGATGCCATCGGGCCGATGCCGCCTCCAGTGCCGCCGGACGTCGCGGTCGCCGCCGCGCCGACCAGGTCGCGTCGCAGCGCCTGGGCGCCTAGCTGCGCCAGCGCCGCAAGCGCGTTGTTGGACGCGGACGGATCGGTCGCATCGACGCTCACCAGCACCGCGGGCCGCTCGCCGCGCAGGATGCGGCGGCTGAAGTCGGGCGGGATCACGATCAGGAACTGCACCTCGCCGTCCTCGACCATCGCGTCGCCGTCATGCTCCGAGGCCGGACGGGCCTGGATGCGGAAATAGCCGCTCTGTTCCATGGCCGCCACCAGGCTGCGCGCCATCGGCCCGCGATCCTGCGTCACCACGGCGGTGGGCAGTCCCTTCGGGTCGGTGTTGATCGCGTAGCCGAAAAGCAGCAGCTGCAGGATGGGCACGCCGACCGCCATCGCGAAGGTCGGCCGGTCGCGCAGCATCTGCTGGACCTCCTTGATGAAGATCGCCAGCACGCGCGCGAGGCTGAAGCGGCGGTCGCTCATCGTGCGCCCGCCCGGTCCGTGGTCCTAGCCGGGCGCGACGACGTCGCGGTCGCCGCCTCGAAGTTGTCCGGTGTCCGGCTGATCAGGCTGATGAACACGTCTTCGAGGTTGGCCTCCGCCCGCGCCCAGCGCAGCCCGTCGCCGGCGCGGTGCGGCGCGATCGCCCGGTCGAGCGCGACCGCGTCCTGTCCCGCGACATGCAGGCTGCTGCCGAACGCGGCGACGCTCAGCACGCCCTCGGCGCCGTTCAAGGCGGTGGAGACGGCGGTCAGTCGCTGCGGATCATCGGCGTGAAGCGCCCAGACGGTGAGGCCGGCCTGCGCGATGATCTCGCGCTGCGTGCCGCGCGCGAGCAGCCGGCCGTAGGCGATGTAGGCGAGCTCGTGGCAGCGCTCGGCCTCGTCCATGTAATGCGTCGAGACCAGCACCGTGATGCCGTCGGCGGCGAGCCGATGGATCTCGTCCCAGAAGTCGCGGCGCGCCTTCGGATCGACGCCGGCGGTCGGCTCGTCGAGCAGCAGCAGGCGAGGGTCATGCAGCAGGCAGGCGGCCAGCGCCAGCCGCTGTTTCCATCCGCCGGACAGGGCGCCGGCGAGCTGGTCCTGCCGCGTCTTCAGTCCGAGCCGTTCCAGCGCCTCGTCCACGCGGCGAGGCCGCGCGTCGAGTTCGAACAGCCGCGCGATGAAGTCCAGGTTCTGGCGGATGGAGAGGTCCTCGTAGAGCCCGAAGCGCTGCGTCATGTAGCCGACCTGGCGCTTGATCTCAGCCGCGCGCCGGCGCATGTCCAGGCCGAGGCAACGGCCCTCGCCCTCGTCGGGCGTGAGCAGTCCGCACAGCATCCGGATCGTGGTCGTCTTGCCGCTGCCGTTGGGGCCGAGGAAGCCGCAGATGCGCCCGCGTCCGAGCTGCAGGTCGACATGGTCCACGACGGTCCGCTGGCCGTAGCGCTTGGTCAGGCCGCGGACGTCAATGGCCAGGTCGCTCGCGGACGCCCCGGCGCCGTCGCCGGGGAGCGTCGTCGGCGCGCTGCGCTCGGTCATGAGCGCCCGCCGGAAGCGGCCGATGCCATCGACGCGGCACCGGCAGTCGCAGACGCTGCACCCGCAGACGGGCGCACCTCCAGCGGCTGTCCCGGATGCAGGCGCGTCGCCTGCGCGGGATCGGGTCGCGCCTCGACCAGGAACACGAGTCGCGCCCGCTGGCTGTTGGAATAGATCACCGGCGGCGTGTACTCCGGTTGCGGCGAGATGTAGCTGATGCGCGCGGCGATCGGCGCGCCGCAACCGTCGCAGCTCAGCAGCACCGCCTGCCCCTGGCGCAGGGAGGCCAGCTCCGGTTCCGGCACGTAGAAGCGCGCCTTGCGCTGCGACGGCGGCAGCAGCGCCACGACCGGCTGGCCGGCGTTGACGTACTCCCCGACGCGATAGAAGGTGTCGTCGACCAGGCCGGCGGTTGGCGCGCGCTGCCGGGTCTGCGCTTCGCGCCACTGCTGCTGTTCGAGCGCGGCCGAGGCGGCTTCTGCATTGGCGCGCGCGGCGGCCTGCTGATCGCTGCGCGCGGGCAGTTCCGCCACGCGCAACGAGGACTCGAGCTCGCGCACGCGTTGGCGCGCCTGCGCCGCGGCGGCCCGGGCGTCGTCCAGCCGCGCCGCCGAGATGAAGCCCTGGCCGATCAGCTGCTGCTGCCGCGCCAGGTCGGTCTCCGCCAGCGCGGACTGCGCGCGCGCCTGTGCCAGTTGGGCCCGGCTCATCGCGATCTCGTCGGGACGGCGGCCCTTGGCGGCATCGGCCTGCTCCGCGCGGGCAGCGGCGAGTCGCGCATCGGCTTCGGCGCGGGCGGCGCGCATCGGGGTGACGTCGATGCTGAACAGCGGCGCGCCGGCCGCCACGGTGTCGCCGCGCTGCACCTGGAGGTCGAGCAACTGGCCCGCGACCGGCGCCGCGACGTAGACCGGATCGCCTTCGGCATAACCGGACCAGGCTGGCGGCGGTTCGCGACCGCAGGCGGCGAGGGCTGTGGCGGCCAGCAGCGCCATGACCGCATTCGCGCGACCTGCTCCCCGAGCCTCCGGAGCCTGCGGGGTCGCCGCGCCGGCCGCGCGGACCGCCTCGGCCTGGCGACCGATCCGGACCCCATTCCAACGGAAGAGGCGGTGAGGCGGGCGGCGCGGCATCGTGGGCATCGGCGGCTTCTCCGGACGACGGGATGGCCGGGATTATTGCCCCTGAGCCAGCTGCGCGCGCGAGTAGCCGGAGCGCCAACATCGGTCCGCGCGGCTCGGCGACGTCCCCTCCGCCGACAGGGGCAAGGCGTGGGCGGTTCGGCGTTTAGATGATGGTCGACATTACATTATTCATGTCGAGTGAAATTGAAAAAAGCCACTCCACCCCGTTCCACTGCTCAAGGATTCACCATGGACTTCAAGAACACTGTCGCGCTGGTCACCGGCGCCAATCGCGGTCTCGGCAAGAGCTTCGTCAAGGCGCTGCAGGCCGCCGGCGTGAAGAAGATCTACGCGGCGGCGCGGGATCCGGCGTCCATCGACCTGCCCGGCGTGACGCCGCTCCGGCTCGACGTCACCAAGCCGGACCAGATCGCCGCGGCGGTGCGGGCCGCGGGTGACGTCACGCTGCTGATCAACAATGCGGGCATCACCCGCGGCTCGCCGCTGCTGGGCGAGCAGGCGATCGCCGCGCTGCGCGATGAGTTCGAGACCAACGTCGTGGGGCCGCTCGAGCTGACCCGCGCGTTCGCGCCGGTGCTCAAGGAACAGGGCGGCGGCGCGGTGGTCAACGTGCTGTCGGTGCTGAGCTGGCTCAACCTGACCGGCGCGGCGACCTACAGCGTGTCCAAGGCGGCGACCTGGTCGGTCACCAACGGACTGCGCCAGGAGCTGAAGGACCAGGGCACGGCGGTGCTGGGGCTGCACGTCGGTTTCATGGACACCGACATGACGGCGGGCATCGACGCACCGAAGACGGATCCGCTGGACGTTGCCCGGCAGGTGCTGGCGGCGCTGACCGACGGCAAGGACGAGGTCTATGCCGATGACATGACGCGCGCGGTGAAGGCGGGTCTGTCGGCGGAGCAGGGCAGCTACCGCGGCGGCGTCTGAGGCGACGTCCGGGCCGCGGGCCAGGTGGCGGATGAGGTGGCTGGGCGTGGGAGCGGCGGCCACTTCGTGAAATTCCGCTCAAGTCGGCGCGGAAGCGGCCGATAGTGCCTGCATGGTCATCACCCACTCCCCCAGCGTCGACGCCGCCGTCAGGCAGGCCTCCAACGGCACGCCGGGCACGGCCGGCAATGCCGCCAGCCTGCTGGTGCTGCGCAAGGCCATGGACGTCCAGGAAGCCGGCGCCGCCGCCCTGCTCGCGGCCTTGCCGCAGGCACCTGCCCTGGCCACCGAGGGCACGCTCGGGCGGAACATCAATACCTACGCCTGATCCGGCGGCGCGGCGCTGTCCGCGTTACTCGCCGGGCAGGCGATAGGTGAAGACATAGAGGTGCTGCCCGTTGCGGGCCTCGATGCTCATGTCGCCGCTCAGGCCGGCCAACTCGCCGGTGCCGGAATCGGGCACGACGCGAACCGACAGCTGAGGCGCACCGCGCGTCATCTCGCCGAGGTGCATCAGCACGAAGGAACCGCTGCGACCCGCAAGACGCCCTTCCACGCGCTCCATGGCGACATAGCCCGCCGAGCCGGGCGTCGCGCTGCGGAAGGACAGCATCTGTCCCATGCCGCTGGCGTCGAGGTCGCCGCGGAACTGCTTGTGGATCAGCGTCCGGGCCGGTTGAGCCGGCGCCTCGCCGGGTTCCAGTGGCTGGGCGGTGAGTTTCACGTCGAAGAGGCCGCGAGCGACGCGGGCCGGCGCCATCGGCGCACTCGCGGAAACGGCAGGCGCTGTGGCCTCGGGCGCCGGGGCGGCCATCGCGGAACCTGCGGACAGGAGCGCGGCGATACTCGTCGCAAGAGCTGGCATGGTGATCGGGACGGAGTTGATTTCGTCCCATTGCACCGGAACCGCCATCCCGGCGATAGGAAAAACACGACATCGGCATCGCATGACAGCACACGCCCCTCGCGGCGCGCGAGGCGTTCTCTACCCCGGACTGGCGCCAGGGCGCTTCCGCCATGACCAGCAGCCACCCAGCGCCGATCTGGCGCCTTGGATCGAGCATCACTGGTTCGTGAGCTGGGATCTCCGCGGATGTCCGCCGCAGGTTCAATCGACGCTGCCCCATCCCAATGTCCACCTGGTCGTGGAAGACGGCGCGGTGCGCCTGTGGGGCGTCCATCGAGCACGTTTCAACCGGACGCTTGCCGGTCACGGCTGGGTGCATGGCGTCAAGTTCAAGGTCGGAGCGCTGCCGGCGTTCCTGAATTCGCCGGCGGCCGACCTGATGGACCGGCAGGTCGATGCCCGCGGCCTGCTGGGTGACGATGTGGATCGGTTGCTCGATCCGCCGCTGGCCGACGCTCCCGAGGCGGGGAAGGCGCGCATCGAGGCCGTACTGCGCGCGCGAGTTCCGGCGGTGGTGGATGCGCGCGGCGCGAGGTTGGCGGAGATCGTCGAGGTCATAGGCCGTGACGCGGGCATCACTTCGGTCGAACAGCTGTGCGCGATGACGGGAGAGTCCGCACGTCGCTTGCAGCGGGACTTCAGGCACTACGTGGGAGCGAGTCCGAAATGGGTGATCGCTCGTTACCGGCTGCATGAGGCGCTCGCCTTGCTGCAGAGCGGTGAAGCGAAGCCCGACGCCGAACTGTCGCAGCGCCTGGGCTATTTCGACCAGGCGCACTTCATCCGGGACTTCCGCCAGTTGGTCGGCATGACGCCGAGGGCGTATGTGAGCGCGCTGCACCGCGACTCGGGCGAATCGGCAGCGGCGCGTTGAGGTGTCCATGCCGCCGGCCGATCGCCATGGGCCTGATCGGATCGGCACCGAACTTGAACGGACGCGGCGAGGAGCCGGCGCCGGCGCTGCCTACACTGGCTGCGTCATCCACAAGGAGTGTTCATGTTCAACCACATCGTCATCGGCACCAACGACATCGACCGCGCGCGGCGCTTCTATGACCAGGTGCTGGGCGTGCTCGGGGTGGGCGGGGTCATGCCGCACCAGGCCAAGTCCGGCCACCAGCGCCTGTTCTACCGCCATGACGGCGGTACGCTAGGCATCGCGCAGCCGATCAACGACGAGCCCGCGACCTTCGCCAACGGCGGCACCATTGCCTTCCGCTGCGCGTCGCCGGAGCAGGTCCATGCCTTCCACGACACGGCGGTGGCCCATGGCGGCGTCTCGATCGAGGAGCCACCCGGCCTGCGCGTCGATTCGCTCGGGCAGTTCTACCTGGCTTACGTCCGTGACCCCGATGGCAACAAGCTGTGCGCCCTGCATCGCGTGAAGACATCGCCTTGAGCGTCGCCCGCGGCAGCGCGAGCCTGGCCACCGGGGCAGAGCTCGCGCGGACCTTGCATGTCAGGCCCGGCCTGGGCGTCGCCGCGCACGTCGTGCAGGGCGAGGGGCTGGAGATCGTGCGCATCCGCGTCGAGCGGCCGGCCGTCATCGTCGTCGACCGCGACATCAAGACGGTCAAGCCCGCGCGCGGCAGCGCCGTCCGGGCTTTGCCCGGCCAGGCGCTGCTGCTGGCCGGCGGGCACACGGTCGACTTCCACAACCGCATCACCGATGGCGAGCGCTACGAGGCGCGCTGGCTCATGTTCGGCGGGACGGTGCTGGACGATCCCTACTACCTGGCCACCGCGCAGCGCCGGTCCTCTGCCGACGCGTCCGAGGTGGCCCCGCCTCCGGCGCGGGTGCTACGCCGCGTGCCGGATGGCTTTGCCGAGGCCTTCGAACGCGCGCGGCATGGCCTCGCCCCGGACCCGTCGCGGCCCGAGGCGGTGGTGCGCCAGCAGATGCTGGAGGTGGCGCACTGGTTGCTCGCGGCGGGCATGGTGCTGCGCGTGCCGCCTGACGACGCGAGGGTCTCGGCGCGGATCCGGGCCATGCTGTCGGCGCGACTGGACGGTGAATGGAGTTCCGACGCCATCGCCCGGTCGCTGGCCATGTCGGAGGCCACGCTGCGACGCCGTCTGGCGGCCGAGGGCGTGACGCTGCGCGAGCTGATCGCGGATGTGCGCATGGCCTCTGCGCTGGTCCTGCTGCAGGCCACCTCCCGGCCCGTCTCCGAGATCGCATCGGCGGTCGGGTACGACTCGCCGTCGCGATTCGCGGTGCGCTTCCGTGATCGATTCGGCTTCGCGCCGACCGCGGTGCGTGGGCATGCGAGGGCGGTGTGACCTTCGACTGTTTCCCGCACCGTTGCAGCACTCAGAATCGATGGTTCCTCCGACACGGATCAGGGAGACAGGAATGACGAGTCCCGCGCAACAGATCGCACAAAACAAGGCGGCTGAATGCAGGCTGCAAGTGCTGGCGCATCGACAGGCCTTTGCCCGGCAAGGCCTGGCCGCTGGTCAATGTGCCGCTGACGGTTGGGATCTTTGCGCTGAGACCTTCAGTGGCGAGTTTGACCTGGACACGCCCGTCGGTCAGGGTCTGTTGCGGGGACTGCTCGCTCAACAGCCCAGCGTCTTGCACACGTTGCGAAGCTGGGAGCCGACCATGCCGGTCGCCCGAGTGCCAATGCCCGTCGCTGCGCCCCGTCCCGGCCCCGGACCGCGCCCCGAAGACGATCTCCCACCATGGCTCAAAGACTATCTTTTCGGGCAATGGGGCGGCGCCGGCGTGCAGTCCGAAATCCGCTCTGCCGGTGTGGGACCCGGCAACATCATTGGCAACGGTCTCGCCGCGGCGCAGACCGCGACCATGATGGGCATGCAGGGCCAGACAGCCGCGCGCCTCAGCACTGCCGCGCAGCAGGTCGCCTCTGGCGCTTCGCGTACGGTCCGCATCAATCAGTTCATGGACCTGTACAACGCCAACCAGGGAAAGGGGCCGCCGCGTCTACGGCTGAGAATCCGAAACCTGCCATTGACGGTTGCCGCGCCGATTCCGGGAACCCAATGGCGTACCAACGCAAAAGGCACGACCCACTCCACGCGCTGGGCCGCTCCAACGGCCAGTCAGGTCAAAGGCGCGGGGGCGGTCGCCGCGGAAAGCCGATGGGCCCGGAGCATGGGCTGGTCCACGGGGAAGTTGGGGACCGGCTGATCACCTTTGCCCCCACAGCCGCCCTCGATGCGTGGAGCAGCATTGAATTCGACCTGGACGCGAACGGCAAGCGGCAGATCCGGTCCTTCGACACCAACAAGTTCCTGGTCGCCTCTGCCCGCAACCAAAGCGGCAACGCCCTGGGACTGGCCGCCAGCGTCGCCGCGGTCCCCGTGGCGGTAGCGATCACCGCTGGTCTGGGCCTGACTGTGGTGGGCGCCCCTCTCGTGCTGATCGGCTTGGCGGCGGGCGTTGCGGTGCAAGTCATCTGGAACGCTTCTGGCGGCGCTGATTTCGCGGAGAACCAGGCGCGCGCCGCGCTCGGGATGTCTCGGTGAGGCCTCCGGACAACCTCGCCACCCTGAAAGGCACGCCGGTCGCCATGGCGATTGCCGGCGTGCTGATCGTGCCGGCGATGTGGGCGTTCCTGCTGGCGCCGCGCATCGTGCTGGCGGTGGCGCCGTTCACCGGCTTGCTGTTTCTGCTGTCGGGCGTGCACATGACCTACCGAAGCCGCTTCTCGCCCGCGGAGGCGATGTGGAGCTTCGTCCTGGCGTTGATCTTCTTCGGCAGCCTGCTGGTGGCGTCGACCACCTCGCTGGTATGGCGAATGGGGCGCCCCGAACTCCACGGCGCCGCAGTGGCCGTGGCCGCGGCGATCGGCACCGGTGGACTGCTGCTGGGCTACCTCGCGGAGCGGCGGCGGCTGTCTCCGTCCAAGGGCGGCATCCCCGTCGCGCTGATGCCCATCATCGACCTGGAGCAGCATCGACTTCGTCCGCTGCCGATCGCCGGCAGTCCACCAACGATGGGTCGGGTCGCCTTCCTGGCCGCCTTGGCGCTCAACCTGCCATTGCTGCTCCAACTGAACGGACTGCAACGCGACGACGTGCTGTGGCTCGCCATGCCGGTCCTGGGCGCCGCGGTGACCTACGTCCTGACCACGGGGATCGGCCCATCGCTCGCTCGTATCCAGGCACTCCGGGCGCTGGAGCGGCGTACCGGTCAGCGGTTCACGACCTCCCGCATCGAGGAGTTGAACGCCATGCGTCGAGGCTTGTGGCTGGCGCGATGGTTCTGCCGCGCGGACGACTTGAAGGCCGCTGCGCCAGCCAGTGCGGGGCTCAAAGGCGCGCGGCCTCGGCGCTGACGAGGCCGCTCATACCGAACGAATGTCGTTCCGAAGCTCCTTGACCGTCGGTAGCACCAGGTTCCACTTCTGCAGCCAGATGACGGTGGCCAGCAGCATGACGTCCCCCACCACCTCGACGATCTTGTCGATGGCCTTGATCTTCGCCAGCGCCGCGGTGGCCTCCTTCGTCGTGACGACGATGTCCGCCAGCGGCTCGGTGGTGTCGGCGAGGTAGTCCCGCTGGGCCATCAACAGCAGGTTCTGCGCCGCTCCGCCGAGCGACTGGCACCACTGCATCGCTGCCAGGCCGTCGGGGCCGGGCGCGCCGACCGGCATGGCTTCGGCCATGTCGTCGAGGGCCTTGGCCAGCTGTACCAGTTCGTCGGCGCTGTACGCCAGGGTCGTGTCGGTCATGCGCCCTCCCTAGAGCTTGGCCACGGCGTCGTGCGCCTTGTCGAGTTCCTTGGCCGTCGCGGCGATCGCCTTCAGCGTGCGCGTCATCGCGTCGCGGTCCATCGCCAGCGCGCCGCGAATCCGGTCGTGGTCGTCGGCGAGCTTTTGAAGTGCCGCCTTGTAGGTGGCGATCGCGCTCAGTGCCTTGTCGTAGTCCGCCCCAACGCGAGCGAGCTCCCGTCGGCCGAGGTACTTGTCGCCGAGATCGGATTGCCCGATCTCGCACTTCACGAAGTTGATCGCCTGGATGCGTTCGCCCCGCAGGCCTTCGGCGTAGACGTCGGCGAGCTTGCGCATGAGGCCCAGCACGCGAGCGACGTCGCCATGCGAGGACGTCATCAACTCGCGGAGCTTCTTGTGGCGGTAGGCGTCGAGCCCCCGCCGGAGCAGCGCGAACAGTCCTTGCACGGCGGCCTCCTCTTCGGGCGACACCTTGGCGCCGGCGCCCTTGATGCCCTCGAGCGAAGGGGCGGCCGTCTTGGCGAGCTCGGGCAACTGGTCCGAGGCGAGTTCACCGAGGGCGGTGAAGTACGCGCTCATCGCCTGGTGCAGCTTCTCCGCGTCGTCATAGGCAGCGTCGAACTGCGCCTGGGGAAGCCGGCCGGTGTAGCCGATGGGGCACACGTCGCCGTCGAGGCGTTGCTCGCGCAGCTTCTTGTCGGAATCACGCCAGCGCTTGGCGGCATCGGTGGCGCCGGCCACGCCGGCCGCCGATTCGGCGTAGGTGCTGATGGCCTGCAGGTTGACGCAGCCCGCAAGCATCGCCGCCAAGCCGACGGCCAAGAGACGGTTCCGGAAAGGCAAGGCAGTTCCTTTCGAACAGGTCGAGTGCCGGTTGCCCCGGGGGCTTCGGCGGCGGCGAATCGTAAGGCGGTCGGGAAATCGGCCCACCCCTTCAGTCTGGGGGGAGGCCGCGGCGGAGCACTTCGGACGTCCCATGAAAAAAGCGCCGACAGGACTGTCGGCGCTTTCGCGGTGTCGTGCCTGGCGAAGCAGGCGGTGCAGGGACGGTCAGCCGACCAACCCCAGCGCCCTCGGCAGCGCCAGCGACAGGCCCGGCCAGTAGGTCACGACGAGCAGGAAGCCCAGCATCGTCAGCAGCCACGGCCAGACCGCGACCGTCAGTTCGGTGATGCCCATCTTCGTGATGCCCGACGCCACGTAGAGGTTGAGCCCCACCGGCGGATGGCACAGGCCGACTTCCATGTTGACCGCCATCAGGATGCCCAGGTGCACCGGATCGACGCCCAGCTTGGCCGCGACCGGGAACAGGATGGGCGCCATGATCAGCACGATCGCCGCCGGGTCCATGAAGTTGCCCGCACCCAGCAGGATCAGGTTGACCAGCAGCAGGAACACGATCAGCCCGAAGCCCTGCGCCGACATCCACGCCGCCATCGTCTGCGGGATCTGCTCGGAGGCCATCAGGAAGCTGAACAGCACCGCGTTGGTGATGATGTACAGCAGCATCGAGCTCATCGCCGCCGCCTTCAGCAGCACCTTGGGCACGTCCTTCAGGCCCATGTCCTTGTAGACGAAGACCGAGATGATGAAGGCATACACCGCGGCCACGGCCGCCGCCTCGGTCGGCGTGAACTTGCCGCTGTAGATGCCGCCGATGACGACGACGATCAGCATCAGGCCCCAGAAGCTCTCGCGGAAGGCCTTGAAGCGCTCGGCCCAGGTCGCCTTGACCATGCGCGGGTAGTCGTACTTCTTGGCGCGGTACCAGGTGGTGATGCCCAGCAGCAGCGACAGGCACACGCCGGGCACGACGCCGGCCATGAACAGCTGGCCCACAGACGCGGTGCCGACCACTTCGCCATTCGGTCCGGTGGCGCTCATGCCGGCCGTCGCGATCGAGAACATCACCAGGTTGATCGACGGCGGAAACAGGATGCCCAGCGCGCCGGACGTCGTGATCACGCCCGCCCCGAACTGCTTCGGATAGCCCTGCTTGGTCATCGCCGGCAGGATGATGGAGCCCACCGCCACCACCGTGGCGACCGACGAGCCCGAGATCGCCGCGAACATCGCGCAGGCCAGCACGCCGGCCAGGCCGAGGCCTCCGTACCAGTGGCCGATCATGGTCGTGGCGAAGTGGATGATCCGCCGCGCCACCCCGCCATGGGTCAGGAAGTTGCCCGCCAGGATGAAGAAGGGCACGGCCATGATCTCGAACTTCTCGATGCCGGTGAACAGCTTGAGCGCGACCGATTCGATCGGCACGTTCGTCATCGTGAAGAGATAGGTCAGGACCGTCAGGCCCAGCGAGATCGAGATCGGCATGCCGGTGAGCATCAGCACCACCAGCAGCGAGAAGATGATCAGGGTGTTCATGCGCGATCTCCCTTCGAGCCGTTCGAGCCCTTGGCGGCCTCCTCGGCTGTCTTGGCCGCGCCGACCGCGGCGACGTCATCCTCGATGCCCTCGACATGGCCGTGGTCCGCGTGCGGCGCCTCGCCGGTGCGGATGAAGTGCCAGCACACCTGCAGGAAGCGGAAGCACATCAGGTAGGAGCCCAGCGGCACGCAGGAGTAGGCGATCCAGGTCGGGATCTCCAGGTCGGGCGAGGTCGGGCCTTCGAAGAGGTCGGGGTTCTCGATGCCGAAGGCATGCGTGAACGCGTAGTGCGCGCCGTTCTCCCACACGAAGGTCGCGCCCAGCGTGCCGATGGTCGCGGTGAACACCGCGCCGGCCAGCAGGCTGAAGATCACCAGGTACTTCGCGTGCTCGGGCCTCAGCTTGCGCACCAGCACGTCCACGCCCACGTGGGTGCCGGCCCGCACGCCGTAGGCGGCGCCGAACTTGGCCATCCACACGAACATGTAGATGCACAGCTCCTGCGCCCAGCTCACGTCGATGCGGATGACGGCATCTTGCAGGTGCGGCACGCCGGCCAGGAAGCGATGCAGCACGGCCATCGCGATGACCAGCGTCGCCGCGCCCATGAGGAACGCAATGAGCGTCTCCTCCAATCGATCCAACCATCTCAGCGACATGGCGATCTCCTTCAGACAAAAGAAAGCCGCGCCGCCCAGAACAGGGGCGCGGCACACAGGACGCCGCCCCAGGCGGGCGGACCCATCAAGCGGGAGCCCGGAGAACCGGCTTTGCCGGGCTCCTGGGGTCTGCCCCCTTGGGGGGCCGGCGTCAGCCGGTAGGGGGGAACTTATCTCGTCGGCGGGACGAAGCCGGCGGCCTTGTAGGCGGCCTCGACAGTGGCCTTGCCGACGCGGCCTTCCATCTCCTTGTGGACCGGCATCAGCGCCAGCTTCCACTCGTTCACCTCAGCCGGCGTCAGCGTGTAGATGGTGGTCTTGCCGCTGGCCTTGATCTTCTCCAGCGCCTGCTGGTTCTCGGTCTGCGCGATCGCGTTGGCGTAGGTGGTGGCGTCCTTGACGCTGCTGTCCACCACCGCCTTCAGGTCGGCGGGCAGGCCGTCGTAGAACTTCTTGTTGATGATCAGCGCGTAGGCCAGGTGGCCGTGGTTGCTCAGCGTCGTGTGCTTCTGCACCTCGTAGGTCTTCTGCGTGTAGAAGTTGGACGGCACGCCCTCGGTGCCATCAACCACGCCCGACTGCAGCGCCTGGTACAGCTCGGAGAACGCCATCACCTGCGGGATCGCGCCCAGCGCGCGCATCTGCGCGTCCAGCACCTTGGACGACTGGATCCGCATCTTCAGGCCCTTGAAGTCCGCCACGTGGTGCAGCGGCTTGTTGGCGCTCATGATGTGGAAGCCGTTGTCCCAGAAGGCCAGGCCCTTGATGCCCTTGGGCTCGAGCTTCTTGAACAGCTCCATGCCCAG
>Ga0102591_1001120_pt1 | contig 39857 bp, 37 predicted proteins | sample AraplaCol_mCL_r2_2_FD_76860 | JGI IMG/M metagenome (GOLD analysis project Ga0102591, IMG submission 76860) | Arabidopsis root microbial communities from North Carolina, USA - plate scrape MF_Col_mCL_r2 (SPADES assembly) (version 2) | ecosystem: Host-associated > Plants > Roots > Endosphere...
ATCAACGCGGCCGGCTTGCCGGTCCTCGCGCTCGACGTGCCCTCGGGTCTGGCGGCCGACTCGGGCGACTGCCCCGGCGTGGCCGTGCGGGCGAGCGCCACCGCCACGTTCATCGTTCGCAAGCGTGGCATGTATACGCACCGCGCCGCGGTGTCCGGGGCCATCGAAGTCTTCGATCTCGCCGTGCCCGTGCGGGCGACCGACGTCCCCGACGCGCGGCTCCTCGTCGCGCACGGCCTGCCGCCCCGGCCGGCCGACTCGCACAAGGGCAGCAACGGCCACGTGCTGGCCATCGGCGGCGATCACGGCACCGGCGGCGCCATCCGGATGGCGGCCGAGGCCGCCTTGCGCACAGGCGCTGGACTGGTGAGTGTCGCGACCCGCGACGAGAACGTCCTCGCGATGAACGCGGCGCGCCCCGAGCTCATGGCCCATGGAGTCAACGGCCCGCAGGCGCTCGAGCCGATGCTGGGCAAGGCGTCGGTGCTCGCGCTGGGTCCCGGCCTCGGGCAGGCCGCCTGGGGGCATGCGCTGTGGACGACGGCGCTCGACGCCGGGTTGCCGACCGTGCTCGACGCCGACGGGCTGAACCTGTTGCATGCCGAGCCCCGGCCATTGCCGGGCAAGGTCGTGCTGACCCCGCATCCGGGCGAGGCCGGCCGTCTGCTCGGCATCGACACGGCCGCGGTGCAGGCCGATCGTTTCGCCGCGGTGCGCGAGCTCGCGCGCCGTTACGCCGCGGTCGTGGTGCTGAAAGGCAACGGCAGCCTCATCGCGTCGCCGGAAGGCGAGGTCTCCGTCTGTCCCTGGGGTAATCCGGGCATGGCCAGTGGTGGCATGGGCGATACGCTCACGGGCATCGTTGCTGGCCTCCTGGCCCAGGGGTGCGAACCCTACGAAGCCGCCTGCCTCGGCGTCGGGCTGCACGCGCGCGCCGCCGATATCGCGGCGCGGGCAGGGCAGCGCGGCCTGCTCGCGGGCGATCTGCTCGAGCCGCTGCGCCGGCTCGTCAACGGAGTCGACGCATGAGCACACTCGAACTACGGCTGGCCGACGAAGACGCGACCACGGCGCTCGGTCAGCGTGTCGCGGCCGTGCTTCCGGAGGGGCTGGTGGCGTTTCTCCACGGCGACCTCGGCGCCGGCAAGACCACGTTCGCGCGGGCGTTCCTGCGTGCGCTCGGCGTCGGCGAGCGGGTCAAGAGCCCCACCTATAGCCTCGTCGAGGGCTACGATCTCGCCGACCGGCGCGCCTTTCATCTCGACCTCTACCGCATCGCCGATCCGGGCGAGCTCGAATGGCTGGGCCTCGACAGCCTTGCCGAGCCGGGCGCCATCGTGTTGGTGGAGTGGCCCGAGCGCGGGGCCGGCGCCTTACCTCCTGTCGATCTCGAACTTCACTTCCGTCACGAGGGTGCCGGGCGCGCCGTCCGGTTCGAGCCGCGCTCCGACATCGGGCGCCGGGTAACGGAAGCGCTCGAGGGCTGAAGCTCACTCTTCTGTCAGTTTGCGGTCCTTTCCTGTACGTCAGTTGACGAAGTCTTCGCAGGTCATGGATTAGCAAGGAAAAACGTCTTGCATTCAGTCTTCGCTTGCAGTTCAATCCCGGTCGTATGAGGGGAATCACTACCAAACTTGGCCTGATTGCGTGCGTGACCGCCGTCGCGACGCTCGCGCCTGCCGCTTCGTCGGCGGCGGACGTCAAGGCCGCCCGCGTCTGGGCGGGCCCGGAATACACCCGTGTCGTGTTCGATCTCTCGGGTCCGGCCACTTACAAGATGTCCCAGGGCGACACCCCGGGCAGCGTCGTGCTCGACATCGCCGGCAGCGCCGTCGCGGGTGATTTCGCGGCGCCGGGCGGCCAGGGCTTGTTCAAGTCCATGACCACGGCGAAGCAGGGTGGCAGCGCGCGGATGGTCGCCACCGTCGACGCGCAGGCCAAGCCGAAGAGCTTCCTGCTCAAGCCCGCCGGCGACTATGGCTATCGCCTGGTCCTCGATCTCTATCCGGGCGGGCAGAGCGACCCGGGCGACAACCCGGTGACGGACGACGCGCCGTCGATCGCCGACGCCCCGGCCGACGCACCCGTCGCTACGCCCTCGCGCGGCAGTCGCGCGAAACAAGTGCCGCCGGGTAAGCCGCCGCTGCTCGCGGCCGAGCGCAAGGTCGTGGTCGCCATCGACGCCGGCCACGGCGGCGAAGATCCGGGCGCCCGTGGCGCCACGGGCCTGCGCGAGAAGGACGTCACGCTCCAGGTGGCGCGCGAACTCGCCGACCAGATCAACCGTCAGCCGGGCATGCAGGCCGTGCTCACGCGCAACGGCGACTACTTCATCCCGCTCAAGCGCCGCTATCAGATCGCGCGCGAGCACAACGCCGACATGTTCGTGTCCATCCACGCGGACGCGTTCAAGAACAGCGACGCCAAGGGCTCGTCCGTCTGGGTGCTCTCGCCCCGCGGCAAGACCTCCGAGGCCGCGCGCTGGCTGGCCGACCGCGAAAACCGGGCCGACCTCGTGGGCGGCGTGTCTCTGGACGACAAGGACGACACGCTGGCGGCCGTGCTGCTCGACCTGCAGCAGGGTTACGCCATGCAGGCCAGCGAGTCCATCGCCGGCAACGTGCTGAAGGCGCTGGGCCGGCTGGGCCCGACGCATCGCGGCTACGTCGAGCGCGCCAACTTCGTGGTGCTGCGCTCGCCGGACGTCCCCTCGATCCTGGTCGAGACCGCGTTCATCACGAATCCCTCGGAGGAAAAGCGCCTACGCGACGACGGTCATCGCCGCACGCTCGCCACGGCCGTCCTCGGCGGTGTCCGCAATTATTTCGAATCCATGCCGCCGCCGGGCACGTGGTTCGCCGCGCAGGCCGCGCGGCGCAACGGCGGTTCGGTGGCCTCGGTGCCGCCGCCGGCACCGGTGGCGACACCGGACGACGACGCGCCGGCGAAGACGCCTCCGCGCAGCGCACCGCCCCGGAAGGCCGGCGACAAGGTCGTCGCCCGGGCGGAGACGCCCGCGCCCGCGAAGAAGGACGGCCGGGCCGACGACAACGTCCGCGACGTGCACCGCGTCAACCGTGGCGAGACGCTGACGGGCATCGCCCAGCAGTACGGCGTCTCGGTCGGCGCGCTGAAGCTCGCCAACAAGATGACCGACAACAACGTGCGCATCGGCGCGGTCATGGTCATTCCATCCAGCTGATCCACCCATCGGAGCGCGTCCCTTACGGGACCGCTCCTCGCCCTGGCTTCGATCATCGCGCCCCAGCGTCGGCCCGGGGACGACGACCGATCGCGCGCGGACGCGCCCCTGCCAGCCGCTTCGGCTATCCTTCGCGGCTTGCAAGCCCGTCAGGTCATGCCGTCATGCCCATCCGTCCGCTCCCGCCCGAGTTGATCAACCAGATCGCGGCGGGTGAAGTCATCGAACGCCCCGCCTCCGTGGTGAAGGAGCTCGTCGAGAACAGCATCGACGCCGGCGCGCGTCGCATCGAAGTCGACATCGAGCAGGGCGGCGTGCGGTTGATCCGCGTTCGCGACGATGGCGGCGGCATTCCGCGCGACGAGTTGCCCCTCGCCGTCGCCTCGCATGCCACCAGCAAGATCGGCAGCTTCGACGATCTGGAACGCGTCGCTAGCATGGGCTTCCGCGGCGAGGCTCTCGCCTCGGTCTCGTCCGTGGCGCGTTTTTCGCTCACCTCCCGCCAGGCCGGCGACGACTCGGCGTGGCGCATCGACGTGGATGGCGGTCGCCTGCAGGAGGCGCGTCCCGCGCAACACCCGCAGGGCACCACGATCGAGGTGCGCGACCTGTTCTACAACGTGCCCGCGCGCCGCAAGTTCCTGCGCGCCGAGCGCACGGAATTCGCGCACATCGACGATCTGCTGAAATCGCTGGCGCTCGCGCGCGAAGGCGTCGACATCCGGCTCAGCCACAACGGCAAGCCGGTGCGCCTGCTCAAGCCGGCACGCGACGAGAACGCGGCGCTCGCGCGCGTGGCCGAGGTGCTCGGTCCGGAGTTTCCCGGGCAGGCGCTGCGTGTCGAGCACGAAGCGGCGGGCATGCGGCTGTCGGGCTGGGTCGGACTGCCGACCGCCTCGCGTTCGCAGGCCGACCAGCAGTACTTCTACGTCAACGGTCGTCTCGTGCGCGATCGCGTCGTCGCGCACGCCGTTCGCCAGGCTTACGCCGACGTGTTGTTCCACGGACGTCACGCCGTGTTCGTGCTCTTCCTCGAACTCGATCCCGCCGGTGTCGACGTCAACGTCCATCCGGCGAAGAGCGAAGTCCGGTTTCGCGAGCAGCGTCTGATCCACGATTTCCTCTTCCGCACGTTGCACGAAGCGCTCGCGCATACCCGCGCCGGCCTTTCGGGTGCCTCCATCGAGTCGTCGCCGTCGCCGGTCGGCGCCATGCCGACGACGGGCAGCTTCGCGCCGTCCGCCTCGCCGGCGCACGCATGGCCGCAGGCGAGCAGCCAGTCACGGCTGAGTCTTGGCGTGCGCGACGAGCCGCTGGCCGGCTACGCGACCCTGTTCGGCACGCCGACGCCCGCGGCGCTGCCGACGGGCGCATGGACGCCACCTGCGACGAGCGAGGACGACGAAGCCGCCGGCGTGCCCCCGCTGGGCTATGCCATCGCGCAGCTGAAGAACATCTACGTGCTCGCCGAGAACGCGCACGGCATGGTGCTCGTCGACATGCACGCGGCGCACGAACGCATCACGTACGAGAAGCTCAAGAACGGTCGCGTGGCCGCGAATCTGCGGTCGCAGATGTTGCTCGTGCCGCTGTCGATCGCCGTGAGCGCGAAAGAGGCGGCCGCGGCCGAGGAACATGCCGACGCGTTGGGCGAATGGGGTCTCGAGCTGTCGCGCAGTGGTCCGGGCGGTGTCGTCGTTCGCCGCATTCCTTCGCTGCTGGAAGGTGCCGACGTCAGTCAGCTCACGCGCGACGTGCTCGCGGAACTCGCGCAGCATGGCAGCTCGCGTCGACTGGAAGAGCTCGAAAACGAGCTGCTGTCGACGATGGCGTGCCACGGTTCGGTGCGTGCGGGGCGTCGCCTCGGCATTCCCGAAATGAACGCGCTGCTGCGGGAGATGGAATCTACCGAACGTTCGGGCCAATGCAACCACGGTCGACCGACGTGGGTACAGCTGTCGCTCGGCGAACTCGATCGTCTGTTTCTCCGCGGGCGGTGACGTAGACTCGCGGCCACGAACACGACATGCCTTGCAGGCAGAACCGAGGACACACAGTGACGGACGATCTCGACACCGCTCGCGCCACCCGTATCGCACGCCTGACCGCACCCGATGGGTGGCTGACGCTCGTTGGCTTCGAATGGCTGAGCGAAGGCGCCAGTCGCGTCGGCGCGGCGGCGGACAACGACATCGTGCTCAACGCAGGCCCGGCGCATCTCGGCACGATCTCGCTCGGTGCCGATGGGACGACCACCATCGACTTCGCACCAGGCGTCGACGCACGTGTCGACGGCGCGCCCGCGGTCAGCGCGGCGTTGCATGACGATGCCGGCGGTCGCTCGCCGACGGAAGTCGCCGTGGGTTCGGTCCGGCTCATCGTGATCGTCCGCGACGGTCGCAAGGCGCTGCGCGTGCGGGACGAGGCGGCCCCGACGCGTACCGGTTTCAAAGGTCTCGCGTATTTTCCGGTCGACGCGTCATGGCGCGTCGTGGCGGACTGGGTACCGTTCGATCCGCCGTACGAACTCGAACTGGGCACGGTGATCGGCACGATCGAGAAAGAGTCCGTCCCGGGCAAGGCCGTATTTACCCGCGAAGGAAAAACACACGAGCTGTATCCGTACCACGAGACGCCCGACGCGCTGTTCTTCGTCTTCGGCGATCTGACGAGCGGCAAGGAAACCTACGGCGCCGGCCGTTTCCTCGACACCGGCCTGCCGGAGAACGGCAAGCTGGTGCTCGACTTCAACGAGGCGCGCAATCCGCCGTGCGTGTTCACTCCGTACGCGACCTGCCAGCTGGCGCCGCCGGAGAACCGGCTCGATGTACGTGTCGAGGCAGGCGAAGTGAAGTACGCGGCCGCATCGCACGGATGACCGGCGAGGCGGCCGCGTGTCGCCGATCGCGCCGGCGATACCGGCGGAGCGAGTGGCTCAGGTTCCCTTGAACGCAGGCTTGCGGCGCTCGAGGAACGCGCCCGTGCCCTCGCGCATGTCGTCGGTGGAGAACGCGATCGCGAAGCCCTGCGTTTCGAACGCGAGCCCCTGGTCGATCGCGCATTCGCCGCCTTCGATCACGGCCTCGAGGATGCCCTTCAGCGCGAGTGGCGCGGCCGCGGCGAGCTGGTCGGCCATGGCGTCGACGCTGGCATCGAGTTCGTCGGCGGCCACGACGCGCGTGACCAGTCCCAGACGCTCCGCACGCGCCGCGTCGATCTGCTGACCGAGCAGGCACAGCTCGAGCGCCGCGCCACGGCCCGTCAGTCGGGTAAGGCGCTGCGTGCCGCCGAAGCCCGGAATCAGGCCGAGGCCGATCTCGGGCTGACCGAAGCGTGCCTTGTCGCTGGCCACGCGCAGATGGCACGCCATCGCCAGTTCCATGCCGCCGCCCAGCGCGTAACCCTGGATCTTCGCGACCACCGGCTTGCCCAAGCGCTCGACGGTGAGCATCAGCTCCTGACCGGCGCGAGAGGCGGCCTGCGCCTTCACCGGCGACCACGCGGTCATCTCGGAGATGTCGGCACCCGCGACGAAGGCCTTCTCGCCGGCACCCGTCAGCACGACCACGCGTACCGCGTCGTCGGAGGCGGCCTGGCGAAACGCCAGCGTCAGCTCGCCGATGGTTTCCCGGTTCAGCGCGTTGAGCTTGTCGGGACGATTCACGGTGATGGTGCGGACGGCGCCGCGGTCGGCGGTGGTCAGGGTGCGATAAGCCATGGAGGTTCCCGGGAGGTCAGGGCGAGGAGCCGGATGGTATCAGGCGGGGAACCTTTACCCCTCCCCAGGCGTCTCAGGACGGATGGGCGGGTCGCGTGCCGATGGTCTATCCTCATGCACGCCCAGAGTTCCGGGTTCACGGAGAGCGGGATGTCACCTTTGCGTTTCCTGGTCATGCTCGCCGCGCTGTCGCCTCTCGCAGGTGTCGTGTCGGCGCAGAACGCGCCCACGGCGCCGGTCTCCGGCGCGCCGGCGATCGACAAGACCAGGCTTTCGTACGCCATCGGCTACCAGATCGGCACCCAGTTCGCGAACAGCGCGCAACCGGATGTCGACATCGCCGTACTCGTCAAGGCGCTGCAGGACGGCTACGCGAAGCGCCCGCCAGGCGTGCCGGTCGACGCGATGCAGCAGCAGCTCGTCAATTTCGACGCGAAGGTGCAGCGCGATTCCGTGGTCGAGTTCCGCCGCGTCGCGGCGGCGAACGCGAAACGCAGCGCCGATTTCCTTGCCCGCAATCGCACGCGGTCCGGGGTGGTCACGCTACCGTCGGGCATCCAGTACGCCGTGCTCGCCAAGGGCAACGGTCCCCAGGCGCAGGTCACCAGCACCGTCGTGGTCAACTATCGCGGCGCGCTGATCGACGGCACGGAGTTCGACAGCTCGTACGCGCACGGCAAGCCCGTCACGTTCACGGTCAATCGCGTCATTCCCGGCTGGCAGGACGTCATCCCCCGCATGCGCGTGGGCGACCGGTGGAAGGTCGTGATCCCGCCGGCGCTGGCGTACGGCGAGCGTGGCGAGCTGCCGCGCATCGGCCCGAACGAAGCTCTCGTGTTCGAGATCGAGCTGGTCGACGTCCGGCCGTAGCCGTCGCATGGGCCTCGCCCCGACGCGCTAGAATGGCCGACGGTATGGCCATCCCTTCCTCCACCTCCCTTCCGCTCTCGCCCTGCACGGGCGTCTGCCGCCTCGACGCGCGCGGCCTGTGCATGGGGTGCCTGCGCACGGGCGACGAGATCGCGCGATGGTCCACGATGCCGACCGCGCAGAAGCTCTGGTTGATGGACGAGGTGCTGCCTGCGCGCGAGGTGCTGTCCGAATGATCGACGACACGCTCGCGCGGTTGCGTGGCGCGCTGCTTCCGCTGGAAGCGCCGCCGGGGCCGCGTGGCTGGAACCACGACGACATGGCGCAGCTGATCGGCGACACGCCGAGGCGTCACGCCGCGGTGCTGATCGGTATCCGCGACGATCGCGAACAGAATGTGCTGCTGACGCTGCGCACCGACACGCTCCAGCAACACGCCGGACAGGTCGCGTTTCCTGGCGGCCGTGTGGAGCCCGACGACGTCGACGTCGTGGCGACCGCGCTGCGCGAAAGCCACGAAGAGATCGGTCTCGACGCGTCGATGGTCACGCCGCTCGGATTCCTCGAAGCGTTCGAGACGATCAGCGGCTATTCGGTCACCCCCGTCGTCGCGCGGGTCTCCGCCGACGCGGTGCTCAAGCCCGATCCCGGCGAAGTCGCCGAGGTGTTCGAAGTGCCGTTGGCCTTCTTCCTCGAACCGGCGAACCTGCGCCGTTACACGATGGATTTCCGCGGCCACCGCCGCGACATGGTCGAGTTCCTCCACGCGGGCTACCGTATCTGGGGTGTCACGGCGGCCATCCTGTTCAACCTGCTGAAGCGGATGGGACACCCATGCTGATCTCGCGCACGCTGATCGATGTCGCCCTGGCGGCCGACCTGCCGCAGGACGACGTCCTGTTCGTCGACGCACGCTTCGACCTCGCCCAGGCGGACAAGGGCGATCGCGACTATGCGCACTCCCACGTCCCGGGCGCGGTGCGTGCCGATCTCGATCGCGACCTCGCCGACATGGCGACGCCGTCTAACGGTCGTGGCAGACATCCGCTGCCGTCGGCGAGCGACTTTTCCGCGTGGTTGTCGAAAGCCGGCTGGCGGCCCGACCTGCAGGTCGTCGTCTACGACGCCGCGGGCGGCGCGCTCGCGGCGGCGAGATTCTGGTGGCTCGCGCGCCTCGCCGGCCTCGACAACGTCGCCGTGCTCGATGGCGGATGGCCGGCGTGGGTGGCGGCGGGTCGTCCCGTCGACGCGGTTCTCCCGCTACGCGAGGCGACGTCCGTGCACGTCGTCTTCGACGACGCCGGCACCGTGCATGCCGACGAACTCGCGGAGGGCGTCGCGTCCGGCCGGATGTTGCTCATCGACGCGCGTGCCGCGCCTCGTTACAAGGGCGAGGTCGAGCCACTGGATCCGGTGGCGGGGCATGTTCCCGGCGCGCGGAACCGCCCGTTCGGCGACAACCTCGATGCCGGGGGACTGTTCCGCACGAAGGAAGAGCTATGCCTCGGCTTCCGCGGCATCATCGGACCGCACGATCCGGAAGACGTCGTGCACATGTGCGGTTCCGGCGTCACCGCGTGCCACAACCTGCTCGCGATGGAGCACGCGGGTCTGTGTGGCTCGCGTCTCTACGCGCCGTCGTGGAGCGGCTGGATCAGCGACCCGTCGCGCGGCGTGGCCACCGGCGATCACTGATCCGGTGGGAGCCAGCCTGCTGGCGATGGGTGCTCGCCGCGAGCACCCATCGCCAGCAGGCTGGCTCCCACCCGATCAGAGAACTACAGTACGGCGGTCACGCGCGCTCACCTGCGCCGCCTCGATCACCCGGATCACATCGCGAGCCTCGCGTGGGTCGACCGGTAGCGGCGCACCGTCGCGAATCGCCGCGGCCACGCCGTCGTAGAACGCGGTGTAGCGGCCCGGCAACGTGTCGATGGTGGCCACCGTCCCGTCGACGTCGGTGAAGCGCCCGAACAGGGCCGGCGCATCCTCGCCCCAGCCGGCACCACCCGGACGGCCGCCTTCGCGCAGCGCGGCTTCCTGGCCGTCGATGCCGTATTTCACGAAACTGCCGCCGTCGCCGTGCACCAGGTAACGCGGGCCAGGGTCGCGCACGAGCACCGACGCATGTAGCACGGCGCGTCGCGTGCCGTAGTCGAGCACGAGGTGGAAATAATCGTCCGCTTTCGCGGCGGCGCGCTGGCGCGTCACGTCCGCCGTCACCGCGCGGGGCATGCCGAACAGGACGATCGCCTGATCGATCAGATGCGCGCCCAGGTCGTAGAGCAGGCCGGATCCGGGCGTCTCCGTCTCGCGCCAGCCTTGCTTGATCTCCGGGCGGAACCGGTCGAAGTGCGCCTCGTAGTAAGCCACCTCGCCGAGCCGGCCGTCCTCGACCATGCGCCGCACGGTGAGGAAGTCGTTGTCCCAGCGACGGTTCTGGAACACCGTGATCCTGCGACCGACGCGATCGGCCAGCGCGATCAGCGCCTCTGCCTCCGCGGCCTCCAGCGTGAACGGCTTGTCGACCACCACGTGCTTGCCCGCCTGCAATGCCTCGCGCGCGAGGGCGGCGTGACTGTCGTTCGGCGTGGCGATCACCACGAGCTCGATCGCGGGGTCGGCGAGCAGGGATTGAGGATTTTCGTAAGCCTTCGCTTCGGGAAAGTCGCGCTCGATGGCCTTGGCACGCCGGCTGCCGATGGCCGCCAGGCGCAGTCCGGTGGCCGCCGCGATCAGGGGCGCATGGAAGACGGCGCCCGCCGTGCCATAGCCGATGAGGCCGGTGGGGATCGGTTGCATGGTCGTTCCGACAGGAGACATGCCACGAAGCGTAGCGCGGCGGACCTGATCGTTTCGTTTAGGATCGTGCGGTTCCGACGCCTCCGCCCTCCGGTACCGCATGACCGCCATCGACATCGACGCTTCCCGACCCGCGCGGCTACCCCGCCAGATCCCCTACATCGTGGGCAACGAGGGCTGCGAACGCTTCAGCTTCTACGGCATGCGCAACATCCTCACGCCGTTCCTCGTCACGTCGCTGCTGATGTACCTGCCCGAGGCCGACCGGCCGGGCGCCGCGAAGGACGTCTTCCATACCTTCGTCATCGGGGTCTATTTCTTCCCGTTGCTGGGCGGCTGGCTGGCGGATCGCTGGTTCGGCAAGTACAACACCGTGCTCTGGCTGAGCCTGCTCTACTGCGTGGGCCACGCCTGCCTCGCGATCTTCGAGCACAGCGTGGCGGGCTTCTACACCGGGCTGGCGCTGATCGCGCTCGGGGCGGGCGGCATCAAACCCTGTGTATCGGCGTTCGTCGGCGACCAGTTCGACGAAAGCAATCGCAAGCTCGCGAAGATCGTGTTCGACGCGTTCTATTGGATGATCAACGTCGGCTCGTTCTTCGCCTCGCTGCTCATGCCGTATTTCCTGCGGCACTACGGCGCGGCCGTCGCCTTCGGCATTCCCGGCGCGCTCATGTTCGTCGCGACGCTCGTGTTCTGGAGCGGTCGCAAGCACTACGTCATGGTGCCTCCGACGCGTGCCGATCCACACGGTTTTCTCAAGGTCGTCCGCACCGCGCTGCTCGCGCACGCGCCGGGGCAGGGCCGTCCGGGCCTCGTCGTGGCCGCGCTGTCGGTCGTGCTGGCGGCAGGCGCGCTGGCGTTGACGCCGTCGCTGGGCGTCGTCGCCGCGTTCTGCCTCGCTTTCGTGTGCGTGCTCGGCGGCGTGGGTATCGGCGCGCGCATGCAGCTCGATCGCGCGCGGGGCGCCCACCCGCACGAAGCGATCGATGCCGTCGCGGTCGTGCTTCGCGTGCTGGTCGTTTTCGCGCTGGTCACGCCGTTCTGGTCGCTGTTCGACCAGAAAGCCTCGACGTGGGTGCTGCAGGCGAACGCGATGGTCGTACCCGACTGGTTGCACCCGGCGCAGATGCAGGCAGTCAATCGCGCGCTCGTGCTCATCCTCATCCCGTTCAACAACCTCGTCGTGTATCCGTTGCTGCGACGCTTCGGCATCGAGCCGACCGCGTTGCGGCGGATGACGACGGGTATCGCGCTCGCGGCCGTGGCGTGGGTGATCGTGGGCGCGATCCAGCTCGCCATCGATGGCGGCGACGCGGTGTCGGTCTTCTGGCAGCTATTGCCCTACGTGTTCCTCACTATGGGCGAGGTGCTGGTGTCCGCCACCGGGCTCGAGTTCGCGTACAGCCAGGCGCCGCCGTCCATGAAAGGCACGTTGATGAGCTTCTGGACCCTGAGCGTGACCGTGGGCAATCTCTGGGTGCTGCTCGCCAACGCCGGCGTCCGCAACGACGCCGTGCTCGCCGGCATCGCGGGTACCGGGCTGGGGACCACGGCGTTCCAGATGTTCTTCTTCGCGGCGTTCGCGGGACTGGCGGCGCTCGCGTTCGGCCTCTATGCGCGCCGTTACCGCGAAGTGGACTATTACCGACCCGCGTGACGTTTCCTCCACGGCGTCGTGCGGACCATCCTCGTGTCGCCCACCGGAGTTACACCATGGTCTCGCCCAGACACGCATCGCCCATTCCAGCCGCCGCCATCGGCGAGTGGCCGGGCAAGGTCGTCCTCGTCACCGGCGGTGCGCAGGGTATCGGCAAGGGCATTGCCGAGGCCGTGCTGGCGGCCGGTGGTAGCGTGCTGATCGGCGACCTCGACGCGGAGGCCGGCAAGGCCTGCCTCGACGAGTGGAACGTGCCGGAACGCGCCGCGTTCCTGGTGCTCGATGTGTCGAAAGAGGCGAGCGTGAAGCGCTTCGTCGACGGCGCGCTGCGTCGCTTCGGTCGCATCGACGGACTGGTGAACAACGCGGGCATCGCGGATCCCGTCACCGGGCCGCTCGAAACGCTCGACTGGAGCGAGTGGAAACGTCGCATCGACACCCATCTTGGCGGTGTCTTCCTCTGCTGCAAGCACGCGCTGCCGGCGCTGAAGAAGGCGAACGGCGCGATCGTCAACATCGCCTCGTCGCGCGCGCACCAGTCCGAACCCGACACGGAAGCCTACGCGGCGAGCAAGGGTAGCATCGTGGCCTTTACCCATGCGCTGGCCATCAGCGCCGGCCCGGTGCGCGTCAACGCGATCAATCCCGGATGGATCGCGGTCGACGACTGGAAGAAACCTTCCGCAAGGCGCAAGCCGAAGCTGACCGCCGCCGACCATGCGCAACACCCCGTCGGCCGTGTCGGCGTGCCCCCGGACATCGGCGCGCTGGCGGTGTTCCTGCTGTCGTCGCAGGCGGGTTTCATCACGGGTGAGAACATCACGGTGGATGGTGGTGTCGCACGGAAGATGCACTACGTCTGATGCCGGCATGCGATCAGACGCCTGTGGGAGCGCGCTCGTGCGCGATCGGTGCTCGCGACAAGCACCCATCGCGCGCGAGCGCGCTCCCACAGGAAAGCTGACCCGTTACCGGGATGTATATCGTTCCAGCGGTACCGAGGTTCTCGCACCTGCCACGAAGTGCTTCGCCGCCTCGTCGTAATCCCATTGCTCGACGACGCAGACCGACCGATCTTGCGCCGGATCGTGATGCAGCACATGAAACGAATTGCTGATGCCTTCGCGGATGCGCGTCGAGAGTGCGGTGCCTGCCTGAACGGACCATAGTTCGCTCGGGAGACGGCGCGTCTCGTTGTTCAGCGGACGGACGTAGGGCAGATGGATATGCCCGCCGAGCACGAGATCGGCGCCGGCGGCGGCCCATGCGGCGATGGCGGCCTCTCGGTTGATCAGCAGGTTTTCGATGTCCTTGTCGCGGATGACGTGTACCGGTTGATGCGTCACGACGATGCGCAGCTGCGCATCGTCGGCATCGCGCAATCGACGCGCCACGCGTTCGATCTGCGCATCGGAGACTTCGCCGTTCTTGTGGCGGGCGGGGCGCACCGTGTTGACGCCGATGGCGAGGACATCGGCGATGGCGAACTCGGGTTCGAGGTCGTCGCCAAACACGCGGCGGTATTCGGCGAAAGGCGAGAACGCGCGCGCGAAGAGATTGAGCAGCGGGACGTCGTGATTCCCGGGAATCACGAGGGTAGGGCGCGCGTAAGCGTCGATGAAGCGCCGCGCCGCCTCGAACTGCGAGCGTCGTGCGCGCTGCGTCACGTCGCCCGACAGGATCACGAGTTCGGGCTGCATGGCGACGATCGCGTCGCGCAGCGCCTCCACGACGTCGGGGCGTTCCGTGCCGAAGTGCGGGTCGGATATCTGGACGATCACGCTCAACCCGGGTCCTCCCCGGGCTGCCGCACGCCGTCGGTCAGCAGCCGAAGCGGTCGCGGGGCGGCGCGGAACACGATCGGCGGCTTCAGCCAGACGATCTCGCCATCGACGGCGACCTTGATCGCGTGACGATGGCGCTTCGGCGTGACCTTGATCTCGCGGAACGGAAAGCTCACGGCGTTCTCGGCCTCGCCGAGCTTGCCGAGCGCGCCGCGCAGGATCAGGCCGAGCATGGTCAGGCGGCCGATCGGTTTCAGTACCAACCCGGCGAGGACACCGTCGTTGCGGCGTACATCGTCGGCCTCCGGCAATCCGATCTTTTCGAGCTGCAACGCGTTGTTGCCCACGAAAAGCGTCGGCGTGCGCAGGTCGCGGGTCCGCTCGCCGTCGCTGACTTCGATGCGCAGGGGCCGGTAGCCACGCATCATCGTCGCAAGCCCCGACCACAGCGCCACGATGCGGTGGCGACCGAACCGCTGTTTCCATGTCTCGCGATCTTCGAGCACCTGCGGGTAGAGGCCGAGGCTCGCGTTCACGAGGAAGACGCGGTCGTTGACCATGCCGATCTGAGCGTCGCAGAGGCTGGCCCGGAGCAGCGCCTCGGTCGCTTCGCGCGTTTCCGTGGGAATGCCGTGCGTGCGGCCGAAGAAGTTGAAGGTGCCCTGCGGCAGGACGCCCATCGGGAGGTCTTCTTCCCATGCCGTACCGGCGACGCAGTTGATGGTGCCGTCGCCACCCGCGGCGACGATGGCGCCACCTTCGGCCTTCGCGTGTGCGGCGGCGTCGCGCACGACGTCCTTGATATCGCGGCTGCCGTCGATGAGGAAGAAGCGGTGCTGACGGCCGGCGGCATCGAGGATCGACGCGATCTCGTCGCGGGCCGCTTCGGCCTCGCGGCTGCCGGAGCCGGCGTTCATGACGATGGCGAAAGAGGAGGGGGTCATCGCGACAAGGAACCATTCGCGCCGTCACGATCGCATGAAATTACTGGCCGGCGCGGCGTCCTTCCCGCAGGCGCAGGTACTCCGCGCTGCCCACGCAGAGCGTCACCCAGGCCAGGCCCGTGGCGTAGCCGGCCATCACGTCGCTGAAGTAATGCACCTGGAGCAGGATGCGGCTGACGCCGACGATGGAAATCATCGCCACGGCGGCGATCACGATCGTGCGATGCCAGCGTGGCGGGCAGAGCACGAGGAGCACGTAACCGAGCATGCCGTAGAAGACCATCGAGCCGGACGCGTGGCCACTCGGAAAGCTGTAGCTGTGTTCCACGACGTACCCGTGATCGTGCAGCGGGCGCTCACGCTGAAACCAGGACTTCAAAGCGGTGTTGATCGACGCCGTGCCCACCAGCGTCACGATCCATGTGATGGCGAGCCGCAGGTGCCGGCGCACGAGCAGGACGACGAACACCACGAGCGTCGCGATACCGAGCACCAACGCATCGCCGGCGTGCGTGAGCCACGCGATGGCACGCAGCACGGGGAGCGGCGTGTTCGCGCGCAGGTCGCTCGCGAGATTGGCATCGAAGACCGTCAGGCCGGCGGCGTCGCGAACCTCCACGGCGATGGCGGCGGCGATGGCGAGCATCGCCACCACGACCGCCATCGCCGTCACGGGGCGCAGGAAGGTCCGCGCGGCCGCATCCAGGCCCTCGCGACGTCGCACGGCCCGACGCCATGCGACATCGGCACCCGCGAGCGCGGCGGCGAGCAGCACCGCCCACAGGGTCACGGCGTGCCGGCTGATCCAGTCCGCGTCCATTTCGCTCGCTCCTCGACTCGTGGCAGGATCGGCCATGTTGCCACGCCGCGACCGCGGCCCGAAAAGGGGATCCACCCGATGAAGCACCTGCCCGTCCGCTCGGTTCTCGCGCTCGCGCTCCTCACCACGGCGGGCTTCGGTGCCCAGGCCGACGAGGCGCCGCTGGCGCACCGTATCGTCCGCGTGTCCCTCGACGGCGCGACGGACAAGGGCACGTCCGGCCGGCTGCTCCTGTTCGCCGCGCCCGCGTCCGCCGCGAAGGACGGCAAGATGGAGTCGGTCGACACCAACCCGTTCCAGCCGAAGGCGGTTTCCGTCGCCGGGCGGGAGGTGGACTGGATGGCGCCCGGGCAATCCGTCGACATCGATGCCGACGGCGAAGCGTTCCCGGCCGGCTTCTCGTCCCTGCCGCCCGGCGACTACCTGGTGCAGGCCGTGCTCGACGTCGGCCACGATTACAACTACTCGGGGCGTCACGCCGGCGATCTGGTCAGCGAGGTGACGCCGGTGAAACTCACGCCAGGCGGCAGCCTGCCGGTGTTGAAACTGACGAAGACCGTGCCGGCGAAGGACCCCTGGGACCTGCCGTCGCAGGCGCCGAAGGAGGTGCGCGACGCCGTGCCCGAAGCGCGCAAGCATGCGCACGCGGAGGTCTTCCAGAGCCCGTCGCTGACCGCGTTCACCGGTCGTCCGCAGTCGATCCGTGCGTGGGTCCTGACGCCGCCCGGTTACGATCCGAACGGCAGCACGCGGTACCCGGTCGCGTACGTCACCCACGGCTTCGGTGGCGGGTTCGATCGCTTCACCGGCAACGTCGCGTTCCTGTGGTCCGCGATGGCGAAGAAGGACATGCCCCCGATGATCTGGGTGCTGCTGGACGAATCGGGGCCCACCGGCACGCACGAATTCGCCGACTCGGTGAACAACGGGCCGTGGGGACACGCGCTGATCGCCGAATACATCCCGTGGCTCGAAAGCCGCTATCGCATGGATGGCAAGGCCAGCGGCCGGTTCCTCAATGGCCACTCGTCCGGCGGCTGGGCCACGTTGTGGCTGCAGACGGCGTATCCGAAGACCTTCGGCGGCACGTGGTCCACATCGCCCGATCCGAGCGACTTCCACGACTTCACGGGCATCGACCTGTACGCGACCGGTGCCAACGCCTATCGCAAGCCGGACGGCAGCGCGAATCCGCTCGTGCGTGACAAGGGCCAGGTGATCGCCACCTTCGAAACGTTCGCGAAGCTCGAGCGCGTGCTCGGTTCCTACGGTGGCCAGCTGGCCTCGTTCGAATGGGTATTCTCGCCGCGCGGGAAGGACGGCCGTCCGCAGCCGATGTTCAATCGCGATACCGGCGCGGTCGATGCCGACGTGGCGGCGTACTGGCGCGAGCACTACGACATTTCTCAGCGCGTGCGCACGAACTGGCCGGCGCTCAAGCCCGACCTCGACGGCAAGATCCACCTCATCGTGGGAACCGCCGACACCTTCTACCTCGATGGTTCGGCGAAGCTATTCGAGGCGACGCTCGACGAATTGCACGCGAAGAGCGACTTCCGCTTCCTGCCCGGCAAGACGCATTTCGACCTGTACACGGAGGGCGAGGATCGGCAGGCGCTGCTGAAGAAGATCGCGTGGGAGATGTACGGCGTGGCGCGGCCGGGGCAGAAGCGGTAAGACCGCTTCCACCACGCCGTCTCATCGTACGACCAGGGAGACCGCACCCATGCCATACGAAGACATCTGGCGCCGCTCGGTCGACGACCCGGAGGGGTTCTGGGGCGAACAGGCGGGACTCATCCACTGGGATACGCCGCCCGCGCGCATCCTCGATGGGTCGTCACCGCCGTTCCGGCGCTGGTTCGTCGGCGGCACGACCAACCTCTGCCACAACGCGATCGACCGGCACCTCGACGCACGCGGCGATCAGCTCGCGATCGTCGCGGTATCGACGGAAACGAACCAGACGCGCAAGATCACGTACCGCGAGTTGCACCGGGAAGTGAACGCGTTCGCGGCCATCATGGTGTCGCTCGGCGTCGGCCGCGGCGACCGCGTCGTGATCTACATGCCCAACGTCGCGGAGGCCGTGTTCGCGATGCTCGCCTGCGCACGCATCGGCGCGATCCACTCCGTGGTGTTCGGTGGTTTCGCGGCGCACAACCTGGCGCTGCGCATCGACGACGCGGAGCCGGCGCTGCTCGTGTGCGCCGACGCGGGCATGCGCGCCGGCAAGACGATTCCCTATAAACCGCTCGTCGACGCCGCGCTTCGCGAGAGCCAGTCGCCGCCGGCGCACGTGCTCGTCGTGAACCGCGGGCTCGACCCCGCGATGCACGTGCAGCCGGGGCGCGACGTGGATTACGCGTCGTTACGCGCGCAGCACCTCGATGCCTCGGTGCCGGTGGCATGGCTCGAATCCAACGAACCCAGCTACCTGCTCTACACGTCGGGAACCACCGGCAAGCCGAAGGGTGTGCAGCGCGACGTCGGTGGTCACGCCGTCGCGCTCGCGCTGTCGATGACCGCCATCTTCGACCTGCGACCCGGGCAGACGATCCTGTGCACGTCCGACGTGGGCTGGGCGGTCGGGCACTCGTACAACGTCTACGGACCGCTCATCGGCGGATGCACGGCGATCCTCTACGAAGGCGTGCCCACCGGTCCCGATCCCGGCATCTGGTGGCGGCTGTGCGAGACATACGGCGTGCGCACGATGTTCTCCTCGCCGACGGCGATCCGCCTGCTGAAGAAACAGGACGCGGCGTGGCTGTCGCGCTACGACCTTTCCGCGCTGAAATGGATCTTCCTCGCCGGCGAACCCCTGGACCGGCCGACGTACGACTGGCTCTCCACGGGCACGGGCAAGACCGTCATCGACAATTACTGGCAGACCGAGACCGGCTGGCCGGCGTTGTCGCTGATGCCGGGGCTGGACCTGAAGCCGGTGAAGCCGGGTTCGCCGGGTTTCCCCACGTTCGGCTACCGGATGCGAGTCATCGACGAGACGACGGGCGTGGAGAAACCGCCGGGCGAGAAGGGCGTGCTCGTGATCGAGCCGCCGTTGCCGCCGGGCTGCCTCACGACGATCTGGCGCGACGACGAACGCTACCGGCGCAGCTACTTCGGGCATTTCAGGGAGTGCCTGTACAGCTCGCTCGACTGGGCCGTGCGGGACGCCGAAGGCTATTTCTTCATCCTCGGCCGCACCGACGACGTCATCAACGTGGCCGGGCATCGACTCGGCACGCGCGAGATCGAAGAATCCGTCGCCAGCCTCGGCGCCGTCGCCGAGGTGGCCGTCGTCGGCATCGTCGACGACCTGAAGGGCCAGGTGCCCGCGGTGTTCGCCACGCTGAAGCAGGGCGTCACCGACGACCCGCGCGACGTCGCGCAGGCCATGGAGCGGCGGGTGGTGGAACTGCTGGGCGCCCTCGCGCGGCCAGCCTGCGTCTATGTCGTCGCCGCGTTGCCGAAGACGCGCTCCGGCAAGTTGCTGCGACGGTCGTTGCAGGCACTCATGCAGGGCACCGATCCGGGCGACCTGTCGACGCTCGACGATCCCGGCGCGCTCGACGCCGTGCGCGAGGCGATCGAGCGCGGGCCCGATTGCGGTTCTCCGCGAGCGTGAATCGCCGGCAGGCTGGTTCCCAGCCTCCGGTATGCAGCCTCCTGCCAAGCGCTGCCGCCTACCAAAGGGCGGGAGCCAGCCTGCTGGCGAAAGCCCACGGAGCGGCTTAGCCGCACCGCAACAACCGGTAAACACCGCCCCGCGCTAAAATGGCGCTCTTTATGCGGAGAGTTCCATGGCACAGCAACCCTCGGCCGGCGCGCGTTTCCGCGCCGCCCTCGCGGCCGAACGGCCGCTGCAGGTCATCGGTGCGATCAACGCCAACCACGCACTGCTGGCGAAGCGGGCTGGCTTCCGTGCCATCTACCTGTCGGGCGGTGGCGTGGCCGCTGGATCGCTCGGCCTGCCGGACCTCGGCATCAACACGCTCGACGACGTGCTGACGGATGTACGGCGCATCACCGACGTGTGCGACCTGCCGTTGCTGGTCGACATCGATACGGGCTTCGGACCGAGCGCGTTCAACATCGCACGCACGGTGAAGAGCCTCATCAAGTTCGGCGCTGGCGCATGCCACATCGAAGACCAGGTCGGCGCCAAGCGTTGCGGCCATCGTCCCGGCAAGGAAATCGTCGGCGTCGGCGAGATGGCCGACCGCGTCAAGGCGGCGGCCGACGCGAAGACCGATCCCGATTTCTTCCTCATCGCGCGCACCGACGCGATCGCCGTGGACGGCATGGACGCCGCGATCGAGCGCGCCATCGCCTGCGTCGAAGCGGGCGCCGATGCGATCTTCGCGGAGGCCGCGTACGACCTGCCGACGTACAAGCGCTTCGTCGATGCGGTGAAAGTGCCCATCCTCGCCAACATCACCGAATTCGGCCAGACGCCGCTGTTCAGCACCGAAGAGCTCGGCAGCGTCGGCGTCGGCATCGTCCTGTATCCGCTGTCCGCTTTCCGAGCCATGAACAAGGCCGCGGAGAACGTCTACACCGCCATCCGTCGCGACGGTCACCAGCGTAACGTCATCGACACGATGCAGACCCGCGAGGAGCTCTACGACCGCATCGGTTACCACGCTTACGAAAGCCACCTCGACGAACTGTTCTCCAAGAAGGGTTAAGGAGCTTAAGCAATGAGCGACACCACCACCGCACCGAAGGCGAAGAAATCCGTCGCCCTGTCCGGCGTCGCCGCAGGCAACACCGCGCTCTGCACGGTCGGCCGCAGCGGCAACGACCTGCACTACCGCGGCTACGACATCCACGATCTCGCCGCCAAGGGCTCGTTCGAGGAAGTCGCCTACCTGCTCGTCCATGGCGTGCTCCCGAACTGGGTGGAGCTGAACGCCTACCGCGCGAAGCTGAAGCGCCTGCGAGGTCTGCCCGCGCCGGTGAAGGGCGCGCTCGAGCTGCTGCCGGCCGCCACGCACCCGATGGACGTGATGCGCACGGGCGCCTCGATGCTCGGCACCGTGCTGCCGGAAAAGGAAGACCACAACGTCACCGGTGCGCGGGACATCGCCGACCGCCTGATGGCCAGCTTCGGGTCGATGCTGCTGTACTGGTACCACTTCAGCCACAACGGCAAGCGCATCGAAACGGAAACCGACGACGACACCATCGCCGGCCACTTCCTGCACCTGCTGCACGGCCGCAAGCCGAGCGAACTGCACTCGCACGCGCTCGACCGCTCGCTGGTGCTCTACGCCGAGCACGAGTTCAACGCCAGCACCTTCACCGCGCGCGTCATCGCGGGTACCGGCTCGGACATGTATTCCGCGATCACGGGCGCCATCGGTGCGCTGCGCGGCCCGAAGCATGGCGGCGCGAACGAAGTGGCGATGGAGATCATCGCGCGCTATCGCGACGCGGCCGAGGCGGAAGCCGACATCCGTGCACGCGTCGAGCGCAAGGAGATCATCATCGGCTTCGGCCACCCGGTGTATACGGTGTCCGATCCGCGCAACGAGATCATCAAGGAAATCGCTCGCAAGCTGTGCGTCGACGGCGGCAACCCGCGCCTCTTCGAGGTCTCCGAGAAAATCGAGAAGCTGATGTGGGAGCTCAAGAAGATGTTCCCGAACCTCGACTGGTACTCGGCATCGGCGTACCACATGATGGGCGTGCCGACCGCGATGTTCACGCCGCTGTTCGTCATCGCGCGCACCTCGGGCTGGAGCGCGCACGTCATCGAGCAGCGCCAGGACGGCAAGATCATCCGTCCGAGCGCGAACTACACGGGTCCGGAAGACCAGACGTACGTGCCCATCGAGAAGCGCTGAGGCACTTTCCGGTGGGAGCCAGCAGGCTGGCTCCCACCGATGGCTCAGATCGTCGTAGCCAGCCGCGTCGCCTTGTCGATCGCGCGCTTCGCATCCAGTTCCGCCGCGACGTCCGCGCCACCCACCAGGCGTACGTCGACACCCTTCGCGACCAGCGCCTCGTGCAACGCGCGATTGGGCTCCTGGCCCGCGCAGACGATCACGTGGTCGACGTCGAGCACCTGTGCCGTGCCGTCGATCGTCACGTGGAGGCCGGCATCGTCGATCCGGTCGTACGTCACGCCGCCGAGCATCTGCACGCGCTTGTTCTTCAGTGTGGCGCGATGCACCCATCCCGACGTCTTGTTCAGACGGCCGCCCGGCCGTCCGGGGCTGCGCTGGAGCAACCACACCTGTCGCTCGGGCTTTTCCGGCGTCGCGGGCATCAATCCGCCCGGCGTGGCCATCGTCATGTCCACACCCCATTCCTTCGTCCAGCGCGCGACGTCGGTCGTGGGGGAGGGGGGCGCCTCGGTGAGGAACTCGGCCACGTCGAAGCCGATGCCACCCGCGCCGATCACCGCCACCTTCGCGCCGACAGCAGCGTTGCCGTGCAGTACGTCGAGATAGCTCAGCACCTTGGGGTGATCCGCACCGGGCAGGTCGAGCAGGCGGGGCAGCACGCCGGTGGCGAGGATGACGGTGTCGAACCCGTCGCCGGCGAGCGATTCCGCGCTGGCCTCGGTGCCGAGGCGGCGTCGCACGCCGGTGGCGTCGAGGCGATGGTCGAAGTAGCGCAGGGTCTCGTGGAACTCTTCCTTGCCCGGGATGCGCTTGGCCATGTTGAACTGGCCGCCGATGACCGCGGCACGATCGAAGAGCGTCACCTCGTGCCCGCGTTCGGCCAGCGTGGTGGACGCGGCCAGTCCGGCGGGTCCGGCGCCGACGACGGCCACGCGCTTCTTCGCGGTGGCCGGCGCGATCACCAGTTCGGTCTCGTGACAGGCCCGTGGGTTGACGAGGCACGAGGCGCGACGGTTCGCGAACACGTGATCGAGGCATGCCTGGTTGCAGGCGATGCAGGTGTTGATCGCCTCGGGCCGCGCGGCGCGTGCCTTGTTCACCCAATCGGGATCGGCGAGGAGGGGACGCGCCATCGACACCATGTCCGCGTCGCCCTGCGCGAGGATGCGCTCCGCCACATCCGGCATGTTGATACGGTTGGTGGTGACGAGCGGAATCGACACCTCGCCCTTCATCCGCCGCGTGACCCAGGTGAACGCGCCGCGAGGCACGCTGGTGACGATGGTGGGGATGCGTGCCTCGTGCCAGCCGATGCCGGTGTTGATGATCGTCGCGCCGGCGGCTTCGATCGCCTTCGCCAGCGTCACGATGTCGGTCCACGACTGCGCTTCGTCCACGAGGTCGAGCATCGAGAGACGGTAGACGATGATGAAATCGGGCCCGACGGCCTCGCGCATGCGCCGCACGATCTCCACCGGGAACCGCATGCGATGCTCGGCCGTGCCACCCCAGCGATCCGTGCGCCGGTTGGTGCGGGCGGTGAGGAACTGGTTGATCAGGTAGCCCTCGGAGCCCATCACCTCGACGCCGTCGTAGCCGGCATCGCGCGCGAGCTTCGCGCTGCGCACGAAATCGTGGATCGTACGCTCCACGCCGCGCGAGGACAGGGCCTTCGGCGTGAACGGCGTGATCGGTGACTTGATGCGCGACGGCGCGACTGAAAGCGGCTGATACGCGTAGCGCCCCGCATGCAGGATCTGCATGCAGATCTTGCCGCCCTCCGCGTGCACGGCGCGCGTGACCTTACGGTGCCTGCCCACGTGCCAGGGCATCGACAGGGTGCCCGACATCGGCTTCAGCCAGCCGCGAATGCTCGGTGCGATGCCGCCGGTGACGATCAGACCGACGCCGCCACGCGCGCGCTCGGCGAAGAACGCGGCGAGTTTGTCGTAGTCCGCCGCCTTGTCCTCGAGGCCCGTGTGCATGGAGCCCATGAGCACGCGATTGTTCAGGGTGGTGAAGCCCAGGTCGAGCGGGGCGAGCAGGTGCGGGTAGGCCACGGACGGCTCCGGTTCAAACGATCGTTCGAATGATCGTCGCAACCGGGCGCGGGAGCAAGGGCGGACGCAGCATGGGTCCGGCCATTACCCGCCAAGGCAACCATCACAGCGCCGCCGCAAGGTCGTTACGGCGTGTATCGCACCCGTTACAAGGCGGCGATCCCGTTGAACCCGATGCCGCCCGCAAACCCGCGCCGCGACACGACTCTGCGCAAAAGCGGACAAAGGCACGCAATTTGCTCCGCTCTTTAACCCGGCGCGTTGGCAGGACGTGGCGGTCGGCAAGAGAAACAGGGGTTCGCGAAGCTCATGTTCATGCATATGCAAACCAGGAGACTCTCCCATGCGTAAGACTCTTATCGCCACGGCGATCTGCCTCGCTACCGGACTTTCGCTGCCGGCAATGGCCGACGACACACAGACCGGCGCCGCCGGTGCCACCGCACAGCGCCACTCGATGGCCGTGCAGTATTCCGATAGTTCGACGTACACCGATAGCTCGACCCGTTCGTGGGCCGACAGCTCCACACACTCGAAGACGACGACCGGCTCGTTCAACACCACGAACGTGGCGGCGAACACGACATTGAGCGGCACCGTCAGCGACGTCAGCTCGACGATGGGAAACACGGCCTGGAACCGTGGCGACGCCAATGGAGCACGCGGCGGAGCCGGCGGTGACGGATATGGTGCCAAGGGCTACGGCGGCCATGGCGGCTCCGGCGGCGACGGCGGAAACGCACACGCGCGTGGCGCGGTGGGCGGCGAAGCCTCGGCCTCGTCGGGCGACGGCAGCGGCTGGAGCGGTGCGCGCGGCGGTAGCGCCTACGGCGACGGTGGCGATGCTTCCGGCGACGGTGGCGACGGCCGGGCACGTGGCGCGGGCGCCGATACGGCGACGGGCGGCGCGACGGCCAGCACGGGCGGCGCGAGCACCAGCACGGGTGGCGCCGGCTCGGCCGGTGCGGGCACCGGCACGTCGGGTACAGCGACGAGCACGGGCGGCGCGGGCGGCACGGCCATGGCGGCTGGCGGCGCGGGCGGCGCGGGCGGCGCGGGTGCGTCCGGCACCGGCGGTTCGGGTTCCGGTGCGGCCGGCGGCGCCGGCGGTTCGGGTGGCACGGCATCGGCGAACGCGGGTTCGTTCATGGTGGCCAACACCTTGAGCGGCGGCGCGGGTGCGGCCGGTATCACGACCTCCATCGCGAACGTCGGATCCGCCCTGAACCAGGTCGGCATCACCGTCCAGGCGAACATCAACCCGTAAATCCGGGTGCTCGGCAACAGGAGCCACGGGGCGCCATCGCGCCCCGTGGTGACCGCAGGGAATCGTCAGGACCACGAGGACACCCAGATGCCGCAGTTTTCCAGACAACGGGTACGCCAGGCAGCGATCGTCGCGATCGCCGCTTTCTGTGGAGGAGCCGCGTTCGCCGCGACCCCGCCGCAACCATCGCAGCCGACGACGTTCGGCCAGCCGGCATCGGTCGAGACGCTCGGTGTCATGACGGGTGGAAGCGACACCACCCACAACAACAACACGCTGAACGCCACGATGAGCGAGGCGGATGCCAAGCGGAACGTCACGGGCACGAACATCATTTCGAGCGATGCGCTGAGCAACGCGTCCGGCATTCCCACCGTCATCCAGAACAGTGGCAACAACGTGATCATCCAGAACGCCACGATCGTGAACCTCCGGATGAACCCATGAAGGTCGCCTGCGCCCTGGCCCTCGCGTTGCTCGTCGCGGCACCCGCCGCGCCGGCGATGAAGGTCGAGGTGCAGACGAGCCCGGGCACGTCGTATCCCGTGAGGATGACGAGCCTCAAGGAGGCGCGTTTCCGCAACACGGTGCGGCAGAAGTACGACTTCAGCTGCGGCTCCGCCGCGGTCGCCACGTTGCTGACGTACCAGTACGGCGACCCCATCGACGAGCAGTCCGCGTTCGACATCATGTACAGGAACGGCGACCAGGCGAAGATCGGCAAGGAAGGTTTCTCGCTGCTCGACATCAAGCGTTTCCTCGCGTCGCGCGGTTTCGAGGCGGACGGTTTCGAGGTGCCGCTGGAGCGACTGGACGCCGAAGGCGTGCCGGCCATCGTGCTCATCAACGAGCGTGGCTACCACCATTTCGTCGTCGTCAAAGGCTACAAGAAGGGCCGCGTGCTGATCGGCGATCCCGCCCGCGGCACACGTGCGATGTCCAGGCGCCGGTTCGACGCGCTATGGACCAATCGCCTCGTCTTCGTCATCCACAACGAACGCGACCGCGCGATCTTCAACAGCCCGCGCGACTGGGCCGTCGCTCCCGCGGCGCCCATTTCCGAGGGCATCGAGCGTAATGGACTGGGCCCGATCGTCATGCCCAAACGCGGTCCGGGGGACATATGAGTACCCGAATACTATTGACCGTCGCGTTGCTTGCGGGAGGCGCGTGCGCCTCGGTGCAGGCGGCCGACTTTCCCGTCAACCGGAGCGTCACCGACGCGCAACTCGACCGCATCCGCGGCGGTTTCGATTTCGGCGACAACCTCAAGGCGTCTTTCGCGTTGCAGCGCACGGTGCTGATCAACGGCATGGAGGCGATGCGCACCACGATCAGCGTGCCCGACATCGCCAGCATGACGGCGGATCAGGCGACCGCGTTGCAGAACGCGATGCGCACCGCGTCGGCGGCGAACGGCGTGGTCGGTAACGCCGCCACGGCGACGGCACCGGTCGGTGTCGCGGCGGCGACCGCGCCGGTCGTCACGTCCGTCCCGTCGGCGGGGTTGCCCGGCCTGGTCGTGCAGAACGCGCTCGACAACCAGGTGATCACGGCCACCACGACGATCGACGCGTCGGTCAACACGGCCACCATGTTGCAGAACCTGAGGGTCTCGGAGTCGATCCGGGACGCGGTGATCCAGTTCCGGGGGAACTAACGCATGTATCGCAATGGCAGGGTGATGCAGGCTAAATCGTGCGTGGGCGCCCTGGCGCTCGCGGTGCTTCCGCTGTGGATCGGCGCGTGCCTGGCGCAGGAATCCAGCGTCGATCCGGCCCTGCGCGAAAAGATCGACGCGCAGGGCAGGCGCATCGACGCGATGCGAACGCGCATGGCGGAGCAGCTCGCCGAGCTCGAGCAGATGAAGCGCGAGCTGGCGTCGCAGGAACTCCAGTACAACGACCTTCGTCGTGCCGTCGGACTGAACGCGCTGGAGGAGGCACGAGGCGCGGCCGGCGAGCTCGCCGATCCGCGCGCGCAGGCGCCGGCGACGCAGGACACGGCAGGCGCACCGCCGCCGACCAGCCCGCAGGCACCCGTGGCGCAGCCCGTGGTCGCCACGCAGCCGGTGGGGCGTCGACCGGAAACGGACGAACGGCCGCCCGAGGTCGCACCCATCTTCGATCAGCCGGGCGTGCTCACGCCGCGCGGCAAGCTCATCGTGGAGCCGTCGTACCAGTACGGCTACTCGTCGAGCGACCGCGTGGCGCTGGTCGGTTACACGGTGGTGCCCGCGATCCTGATCGGCCTGGTGGACGTGCGTCAGGTGAAGCAGACGACGCAGACCGGTGCGGTGGCGTTCCGCTACGGGCTCACCAATCGCATGGAGCTGGAAGTCAGGATTCCTTACGTCGACAACCACACGGACACGATCAGCCGCGAGATCTTCACCGGCACCGCCACCGACCGCCTGTTCACCACCAGCGGAAAGGGCATCGGCGATGTCGAGGCCACGTTGCGTTACCAGATCAACGACGGTGGCCCGGACAAGCCGTATTACATCGGCTGGTTCCGCGCCAAGTCGCGCACCGGTCGCGATCCGTTCGAGGTGACGACCGACTGCGTGACGCGTTGCATCGAGAGCTTCACCGGCACCGGCCTGCCGCTGCGCAGTCCGACCGGTTCCGGTTTCTACTCGGCGCAGCTTGGCGTGACGTGGCTCTATCCGTCCGACCCGGTGGTCTTCTTCGGCAACCTGAGTTATCTGCGTAACTTCGAGCGCAAGAACGTCAGCCGCACGATCCTCGGCGGTGGCAAGCAGTTCCTCGGCGACGTGAAAGCCGGCGACATCGCCGACATCAGCATCGGCATGGGCCTGTCGCTCAACGAGAAGGCGTCGATCAGCATCGGTTACGACCAGGCCTTCGTCAGCCGCACCACGCAGGACGGTCACCCGTTGCCCGGATCCGCGCGATCGACGCTGGGGTCGCTGCTCATCGGCGGTTCGTACCGATTCAACGACAAGGAAACGCTGAACATCACGCTCGGTGTCGGCGTGACGCGCGACACACCGGACACCACGATCACGGTACGTGTCCCGATCACGCTCTAGGCCGAGCGATGTGCCGGAGCCCCCCGTGGGAGCGCGCTCGCGCGCGAACGGGTGCTCGCGGCAAGCCCCCATTCGCGCGCAAGCGCGCTCCCACACGGATATCGAGACTACGCGATCTTCACCAACGTGAACCAGTCCGCGTTTCAAACACGCGGAAGTTCCCCTGCACACATCGAACACACACTTGATCGTTAAGATTTCAGGTGGGGGTTTCGACCAAACTTTGCAGGGAACATCACATGCGCTCACGTTCACACCGCCACACCCGACTCGCCGCGAGCGTCGCGATCGCCTCGCTCGCCGCGTTCGGCGCCACTGCGCACGCGCAGGACAGCAGCAACAAGAAGTCGCAGTCGCCCGCGCTGGACAACATCAGCGTCTGGGTCGGCGGTTATTACACCAATAACGACACCACGATCGGCGCCACGACCGGCATTCTCAACACCAGCGGCGACGTGAACCTCGAGGACGACCTCGACTTCAAGAAGCACAAGACGGTGCCGCGCGTCCGTCTCGACTTCCTGATCGGCGAGCACCAGGGCTTCGCGTTCGACTACTACAAGGTCGACCGGTCGAACTCGCGCACGCTCAACGAGCAGATCAACTTCCTCGGCAATCCGATCCAGGCCAGCGCCTACGTCAAGGGCGACCTGAAGTTCACCTTCGGCAGCGCCGCGTACAAGTGGTGGTTCGGTACGGGTAACGACGTGTTCGGCGTCGGCCTCGGTGCCGCGTATTACAAGGTCGAAGCCAGCATCTACGGCTCGGTGTCGGCCCTCGGCCAGACGCAGTCGTCGGGCTCCTCCAGCGACACGAACGCCTGGGCGCCCAATCTCCAGCTCGGCTGGCGCCACGCGTTCAACGACCAGTGGCGCATGTACGTCAACGCGTCGGGCGTGAAGAAGAACGGTGGCTCGCTCAACGGCCACATCTGGGACGGTGCGGTCGGCGTCGAGTGGTTCCCGTGGGAGAACGTCGGTTTCGGCGCGGAATACGCGTACACGAAGATCGACCTGCACCAGGACAAGAGCCGCTACGACCTCGACCTGGACATGAAGCTCAACGGCCCCGCGGCCTACGTGCGCTTCCGCTTCTGATCCGAATGGTCGACGACCGGCGCATGCCGGTCGTCAGCCAGGGGGGATCCACGGGCCGCCGAAAGGCGGCCTTTCTTATGCGATCGCCTTGCGCCGGCTCCGGCGGGCCCACAGCCAGCCGCCGCCACAGATGCCCGCCACGAGCACCACGTCGAGGACCCACGGCGCCCACGGGCGCGCGTCGAACCAGGGCACGACGAGGTGGTCGTGCGCGATCATGCGGGCGGCCGTCCACGCGATGGCACCCGCGCCGATGTAGACGATGATGGGGAAGCGCTCGATCAGCCGCAGGATCAGCGTGGAACCCCAGACCACCAGCGGCACGCTGATGGCGAGGCCGAGCACGACGAGACCCATGTGGCCCTTCGCCGCCCCGGCGATCGCCAGGACGTTGTCGAGGCCCATCAGGGCGTCGGCCACCACGATGGTGCGGATCGCCGACCAGAAGCCCGACGCGGCGCTGATGTCAGGATCGTGTTCCTCGTGCTTGAGCAACTTCCACGCGATGGGGAGCAGCAGCAGGCCGCCGGCCAGCATCAGGCCCGGAAGCTTCAGCAGCCAGATCACCGCGAACGTCAGCAGAATGCGGATCGCGATCGCCCCGAAGGTACCCCAGAACACGGCCTTCTTCTGCAGGTGGCGGGGCAGGTTGCGCGCGGCCAGCGCGATCACGATCGCGTTGTCGCCCGCCAGGACGAGGTCCAGGAGGATGATGGCCGCGAGGCCGGAGAGGAACTCGGTGGTGAGGAAATCCATGGTGTCGGGGTCCTTCGCGCGCTGTGGTCGGACCAATGCGGCGGCGACGGGTACGCGCCCCCGTCGTCACCGCAAAAGTCTCGTTCCTGGCGCGAAGCCACCGCGACGACCGGACCGCGTGAGGCGGCCGTACTGACGATCGACACGCGCGGCACCGAAAGCGGCCGCCGCGGAACTACTCCCCTTCGGGTGTGTAGTGGGGCGCATTGTCCCTGTTGGGATGCACCGCGGCAAGACATCCCCCGGGGGTCACCGGCTAAAATGCCCGGCTTTCCCAACCCCTCGCGAGTGAAGTCCATGAGCGCACACGACATCCGTTCCGCCACGCGTCCCGATCCGGACCAGCCGCTGGTGGACATCGCCAACTACGTGGCCGATTACCAGATCGACTCGCAGGAGGCCTACGACACCGCGCGCTACATGCTCCTCGACTCGCTCGCCTGCTCGGCGCTGGCGATGAAGTTCCCGGATTGCGTGAAGCACCTCGGTCCCGTCGTTCCGGGCGCCGTCATGCAGGACGGCGTGCGTGTGCCGTTCACCTCGCACGAGCTCGATCCGGTGCAGGCCGCGTTCGCCATCGGCACGCAGATCCGTTACCTCGACTTCAACGACACCTGGCTCGCCGCCGAGTGGGGCCACCCGTCCGACAACCTCGGCGCCATCCTTTCCGTGGCCGATTACCTGTCCCGCAAGGCAGTCAAGGAGGGTGGCAAGGCCCTGACCGTCCGCGACGTGCTCGGTTATGCGATCAAGGCGCACGAGATCCAGGGCTGCTACGCGCTGAAGAACAGCTTCAACCGCGTCGGCCAGGACCACGTGATCCTTGTTCGCCTCGCGTCCACGGCCGTCACCACGGCGATGCTGGGCGGTGGCAAGGAGCAGATCACCACGGCCGTTTCGCACAGCTGGATCGACAACGGCGCCCTGCGTACGTACCGCCATGCCCCGAACACCGGTCCGCGCAAGAGCTGGGCCGCCGGCGACGCCTGCCGCCGCGCCGTCACGCACGCCATCAACGCCGTCTACCGCAACGTGGTCGGCTACCCCTCGGCACTGTCGGCCAAGACCTGGGGCTATTACGACGTGGCCTTCAAGGGCAACGCGTTCGAGTTCGAGCGTCCGTTCGGCAGCTACGTGATGGAAAACGTGCTGTTCAAGATCAGCTTCCCGGCCGAGTTCCACGCCCAGACGGCGGTGGAGTGCGCCATGCAGCTGCATGCCCAGGTCGGTCCGCGCATCGACGAGATCGAGAAGATCGTCATCGAGACCCAGGAAGCCGGCGTCCGCATCATCGACAAGACGGGCCCCCTGGCCAACTACGCCGACCGCGACCACTGCATCCAGTACATGGTGGCCGTCCCCCTCATTTTCGGTCGCCTGACGGCCGACGATTACAACGACTCGGTGGCTGCCGACCCGCGTATCGACGCGCTGCGCGACAAAATGACGGTGGTCGAGAACAAGCAATTCACGAAGGATTATTTCGACCCGGAAAAGCGCTACATCGGAAACTCGGTGCAGGTGTTCTTCAAGGACGGCTCCTCGACCGAAAAGGTCTCGATCGATTTCCCGATCGGTCACCGCAATCGCCGTGCCGAGGGCATTCCCGTGCTGCTGAAGAAATTCGAGGCTGCCCTGCGCGCCGAGTGGCCCGCAGAGCGGGTCGAGAAGGTCCTGGCGGTCACTTCGTCGCCCGAAAAGCTCGACGCCATGCCCATTCACGAGTTCATGACGCTCTTCACGGCTTGATAATGGCCGTGACTCAAGTATGAACGGCGGTTTTTAGCAGGTGCTCAATTGTTTGATTTTTGCTAAACTGCCGCCGCCCGTTGAAGGGGTATCAAAGCGAGGGACGGCTGAAGTCCCCGGATTCGATAAGAGTTCTACGCGCGATTTCCGTCTGGGGTGGAGCGCGGACGCGAATACCAATAATGAGGAGACACCGATGAAACGTAAGGGCTTGTTTTTGCTGATTGGCTTGGCCCTGGGCGGCGTGGGTGCCGTTCACGCGCAGGAATCCGACACGTCGGGTAACGGCTACGACGGCCGCTGGTACATCGCCCCGACGGTTGGCGGTTACTACAACGATACGGACCGCCACACGAACAGCCGCCAGGTTTACTACGGCCTGGGCGTTGGCAAGTTCATCTCCAACAACGCTTCGATCGACATCTTCGCCGATCGCACCAAGCGTGATAACGATGGCACCGGCCACTGGTCGAACAACAGCTACGGCGTTGCCGCCCGCTTCTACGCTGGTGCGTGGGACAGCTGGCGTCCGTACCTGCTCGCTGGCGTGATGGGCTCGTACCACCACAACCCGGCCGACAACGGCTGGTCCCCGGCCGCCGAGCTCGGCGTCGGCGTGTCGAAGACGATCACCGACAGCTCCGACTTCCGCGTCGAAGCCGGCTATCGCTACGATTGGGACGACAAGACCAACGACAGCGAGAACGGCTACGGCGACTGGTTCCTCGGCTTCTCGATCGTCTCGCGCTTCGGCGAGCCGCCGGCAGCTCCGGCTCCGGCCGCTGCTCCGGCTCCGGCCGCTCCGGACTGCTCGACGCTCGACAGCGACGGCGACGGCGTGAACGATTGCGACGACAAGTGCCCGGCCACGCCGGCTGGCACGATTGTCGGCCCGGATGGTTGCCCGCAGAAGGTCGTCATCGACCTGCGCGGCGTCAACTTCAAGTTCGACCGTCCGAAGAAGGGCGAGACGAACATCGGACCGACCCTGCAGGAGCCGACCAGCGAATCGCTGGGCGTCCTCGACCAGGCTGTCGACACCCTGCAGCGTTACCCGCAGGTCAAGGTCACGGTTGCCGGTTACACGGATAGCGTGGGTAAGGACGCGTACAACCAGTCGCTGTCCGAGCGTCGCGCCAAGATCGTGTACGACTACCTGACCTCGCACGGCATCGGTGCCGATCGCCTGGAAGGCCCGATCGGCCACGGCGAGAACAACCCGATCGACACGAACGACACGGCCGAAGGCCGCGCTCGTAACCGTCGCACGGAACTGCAGGTCGAGCAGTAATCCGCGAAGTATCGGTAGCAAGATAAAAGAGCCCGGCGAAAGCCGGGCTCTTTTTTTGTGAGTGCGTAAATGCATCTATGCGTGCATGTAGGGCACCTGCGCGCGTGCGGGCCGGCTCGGCTTGCGCCATCGCGTTGGGTTTCGCGTGGCCGCGAAGTGCCGTCGGCCGCCGCCCTCGGCGCTCCGGGCTTCACCGTCGCTTGGGGAAGGGTGCCGCTTCGCGGCCGTGTCTTATGGCTGACGCCCCTGCGCGCCCGCGCGGCGAGCGGGGGTTTTCGACTCGGCTCCTGCCTCGACGAAAACGGCCGGCCGTCCGGGCCGGCCCCCTGCGGGCCTGATCCGCTCGCCGCGCTCGGTTCCGCAAGTCGCACCGAGGGCGGCGGCCGACGGCTCTGCCAACCGGCGAGGCAAGCTGCCTCTGTAGGAGCCGCTGTAGCGGCGAGCTCTTGGCTTTTTGAAGGAGCGGCCTCGGCCGCGATGGGTGCTCGCGGCAAGTTCCGATCGCGGCCAAGGCCGCTTCCACACGAGCTCGGCGCCCTAGCGCCCCCGCACGAAGCGCGCTTCTTTGTGGGAGCGGCCTCGGCCGCGATGGGTGCTCGCGGCAAGTTCCGATCGCGGCCAAGGCCGCTCCCACACCAGCTCGGCGCCCCAGCACCCCCGCACGAAGCGCGCTTCTTTGTGGGAGCGGCCTCGGCCGCGATGGGTGCTCGCGACAAGCCCCGATCGCGGCCAAGGCCGCTCCCACACGAGCTCGGCGCCCTAGCGCCCCGCACGAAGCGCGCTTTTTTTGTAGGAGCGGCCTCGGCCGCGATGGGTGCTCGCGACAAGCCCCGATCGCGGCCAAGGCCGCTCCCACACCAGCTCGGCGCCCTAGCGCCCCCGCACGAAGCGCGCTTCTTTGTGGGCGCGGCCTCGGCCGCGATGGGTGCTCGCGGCAAGCCCCGATCGCGGCCAAGGCCGCTCCCACACGAGCCGCACGAAGCGCTCTAGGCGTCGATCGCTTCCAGCATCGTTTCGGCCGAGGACACGCGGAACTCGCCTGGCGCTTCGATGTTCAGCACCTTGACCACGCCATCTTCGAGATACATGGCGAAGCGCTTCGCCCGAATGCCCATGCCGTTCTTGGTGCCGTCGAGCTCCAGCCCGAGCGCGCGCACGAACGCCGCGTTGCCGTCGGCGAGCATGTACAGGCTCGCGGGAATGCCGCGTTCCTTGCCCCATGCCTGCATCACGAATGCGTCGTTGACCGAAAGGCAGAACACCTTCACGCCGCGCTGCTCGAAATCGTCCATGTGCTGGATGTAACCCGGCAGATGCTTGTTCGAACAGGTTGGGGTGAAGGCGCCGGGGACCGCGAATACCACGACCTTGCCGTTGCCCAGCAGATCGAGGGTCGAATGGGTCTGGATGCCATCGTCGAAGATGGCGACGGTGGCCTCGGGAATGCGGTCGCCGACGGCGATGGTCATGATGCGGTCCTCTCGGGAAGAAAGCCCGAGTGTACGGGATGACCGCGCGGCTGAAGCGTCGGGACGCCCCCCACTTGAATCGTCCAGCCGCGCTCATATGTTGGATACCAGACGGCCACGGGGCCGGAAAACTTCTTGGGAGTCAAACAGATGAACCAGCTTCGTCAGGTTTCGTTCCGTCGTGCGCCGGTGTTCGGCAGCGACGTCCGTAACGTCTTCGATCAGCTCTTCGGCAGCGACATCGCCGCCCCCGCGGCGGCCGCCGGCACCTTTGCGCCGCGCGTCGACATCCGTGAAGAAGCGGGCCGTTTCCTCATCCTGGCCGACGTGCCCGGCGTGGACCTCGCGGACATCGAGATCCAGATGGACAAGAACGTTCTCAGCATCAAGGGTGAGCGCAAGGCGTTCGCCAGCGAGGCCGAGGGTAAGTTCAGCCGCGTCGAGCGTGTGGCGGGTGCTTTCAAGCGCAGCTTCACCCTGCCGGAAAGCGCCGATGCGGAAGGCATCACGGCGTCCGGCGGCAATGGGGTGCTCGAGATCGCCATCCCGAAGAAGGCCGAGAGCGCACCGCGTCGCATTGCCATTAACGCTGCGGTCTAAAACGGCCTAAGCTTAGCGGTCTGGCCCGCGGTGGACGCCTGTCCGCCGCGGGCATTTCGTTTTTCTGTTTTCGACACAAGCCCGGGAGAGCCTGTGGAGTTCAAGGATTACTACGAGACCTTAGGGGTCAAGCCCGAAGCGACCGACGCCGAGATCAAGGCGGCGTATCGCAAACTTGCCCGCAAATACCACCCGGACAAGAACAAGGACGCTGGCGCCGAGGAGAAGTTCAAGGCGATCAACGAGGCCAACGAGGCCCTGAAGGATCCCGAGAAGCGCCGCCAGTACGACCAGTTCCGCGCCGGTGGCTACCGGCAGGGCGAGCAGTTCCGTCCGCCGCCGGGCTGGGGGCAGCAGGGCGCGGGTGGATTCGATTTCGGGGACATGGGCGGCCGCGGTGGCGGCGACTTCAGCGATTTCTTCGAAAGCCTGTTCGGTGGCGGCCGTGGCCGCGGTCAGCAGCAGGCGCGGCGCGGGCGCGATATCCAGGCGAAGATCGAAACCGACCTGCAGACCGCCTTTAACGGCGGCAAGACACGCGTGGTGCTGAACGACACGTCGGGCGGCGAGCGCGTGCTCGAGGTGAAGATTCCGGCCGGCATCACGTCCGGTCAGACGATCCGCCTCGGCGGCCAGGGGCACCCCGGTGCCGGCGGCGGTCCGGCGGGCGACCTGCTGCTGGAAATCGCCATTCGCGACGACAACCGCTTCCGCCTCGATGGCCGGACGGTGACCCATGTGCTGCCGATCACGCCGTGGGAAGCCGCGCTGGGCGCCACGGTGCCGGTCCCGACGCTGGGCGGGCACGTCGACCTGCGCATCCCCTCGGGCTCGCAATCGGGGCGCAAGCTGCGGCTCAAGGGACGGGGTCTGCCCGGCGCGGAGCCGGGCGATCAGATCGTGGTGCTCGAGATTCGCGTTCCCGTGCCGGAGACGCACGAGGAGCAGGCGGCGTACGCCGAGTTCAAGGACGCGTTCGCGGGGTTCGATCCGCGACGGGGGTGATCGTCCTCGCGGTGGGGGCCAGCCTGCTGGCTCCCACCCGAGCCGTTCAATCGACCATCAGCCCGGCAGGTGTTCCTTCAGCGCGGCCACCAGCTCCTCTTCCTTGATCGGCTTCACGACGTAAGCCTTCGCGCCCTGGCGCAGCCCCCACACCTTGTCGGTGTCCTGGTCCTTCGTGGTGACCAGGATGATGGGGATGTGCTTGGTGGTGTCTTCCTTGCTGATCGTGCGAGTCGCCTGGAACCCGTTGAGGTTCGGCATCACGACGTCCATGAGGATCAGGTCGGGCAATTCGCGCTTGGCGGTCTCGACGCCGGCGGCGCCGTCTTCGGCGGTGATGGCCTCGTGGCCCAGCTTTTCGACGATGCGCTTGATACCCAGCAGCTGCGACGGCGAGTCGTCGACGATCAGGATGCGAGCCATTCACTTTCCCCCGGGTCGGTGCCCGATGTGTTCTTTGGTGACACCTACCGTCCGGGCAGGTGTCGCGGATCCGCGGTGACGAAAAAACGTCGCGCGTGGCGCCCTTGGCGAGGGCTCATTCTACCGGCCGCCGCGCCCGTATCAATGGTGCAACAACACAAACGTGCCCCGACAGGTATCAGCCGGCGATCCTGACGACCGTCCTGCCGAAGGAGCCGCCGTCGAGCATCGTCCCGAAGACGCTCGCCACATCTTCAAGTGCCACTTCCTTCGTGCAGATGGTGTCGAGGTGACGTGGCTTCCATTCGCCGGAAAGGCGCCGCCAGACCTCGTCGCGCACGTCGCGCGCCGTTCCCGCCGAGGCGATGCCGAGCACGCTGACGCCGCGGATGATGAAGGGCATGACGGTCGTGGCCAGCGCGGGACTTCCGGCAAGGCCGCAGATCGCGGCGTTGCCGTAGGGCGCGATCGCTGGCAGGAATCCGGCGAGCGTCGCCCCGCCGACGTTGTCGAGCAGACCGCCGTAGCGGGCCGATTCCATGGCCTTGCCGCTGAAGGCCAGCGTGTGGCGGTCGACGCAGGTCGTGGCGCCGAGCGCGCGCAGGGTGTCGAACCGGTCCGCCTTGCCGCTGATGGCGTGCACCTCGTAGCCGGCACCCGTGAAGATGTCGATGCCGAGCATGCCGACGCCGCCCGTGGCGCCCGTGATCGCGATCGGACCGAGCGATGGGGTCTGCCGGTTCTCCGTCATGCGGAGCAGCGCGAGGCCGGCGGTGAAGCCGGCGGTGCCGATGATCATCGCCTCGCGCGTCGTCAGCGAGGCGGGCAGGGCGACCGTCCATGCCGCGGGGAGGCGCACGTATTCGCCGTACCCACCGTCCAGCGTCTCGGACAGGCCGCTGCCGGTCGCGAGCACCCGGTCGCCTTCGCGGAAGGCGGGATCGGCGGAGGCGACGACGGTGCCCGCGACGTCGATGCCGCCGTTCAACGGGTAGTGGCGAAGGATCTTGCCCTTTCCCGTGCCCGCGAGGGCATCCTTGTAGTTCACCGACGACCATTCGGCGCGTACGAGGACCTCACCGGCGGTGAGATCCTCGATGGCCATGGTCTCGATGCCGGCGCGGTGGCCGGCGTCGTCCTGATGGATTCGAAACGCGCGGAATGTAGTCATGGCGAACCTCGCTCAGGTGCTGCTGTCGACGGCGCTGGCCGTGATCCATTTCGGGGTGTAGGTGGATTCGTAGGTTCGCATCCACTCGAAAGCCGCGTCGATGCTTTCGCCGAACCACACCTGATCGCGCTGGATCGACTTCACGAAGCCCTCCGACACCATGTGATCCATCGTGGCGGCGAGGCTGCGGTAGAAGCCGCGCACGTCGAGGAACGCGCACGGGTAGCTGTGCAGGCCGAGCTGCGCCCAGGTGAGCATCTCGAACATCTCGTCCATGGTGCCGAAGCCGCCCGGTAGGGCGACGAACGCGTCCGAGAGTTCGTACATGCGCGTCTTGCGCTGGTGCATCGTCTCGACGACGTGCAGCTCCGTCAGGCCGGTGTGCGCGACTTCCTTCTCGACGAGCTGGCGGGGGATGACGCCGATCACGCGTCCGCCGCCGGCGATCACCGCGTCGGCCACCGTGCCCATGAGGCCGACCTTGCCACCGCCGTAGACGAGTGCGATGCCTTCCTGCGCCATGCGCGTGCCGAACGCCCACGCGGCCTCGGCGTACTCGGGATGCGCGCCGCTGCTGGAGCCGCAGTAGACGCACAGGGATTGGATGTCACGCATGCTCGTTCTCCGATGTTTTTGTAGGAGCGCGCCCAGCGCGCGACATCGCTTCGCCGTTCCCTGTGAGCTGGCGTGCCAGCGCCGGGGCCCGGCCTCGAAACATGTCGCGCATAAGGCGCGCTTCTACAAAGACACCGCCGCTCCGAAAACGACAAAGCCCGCCCATGCTAAACGCATGGACGGGCTTTGCGTCACGCAGGCAATCAGTTGCCCTTGTGGATGGCGCGCTTGTCGACCGAGAGGGCGGCTTCGTGCACCACTTCCGACAGGGCCGGGTGGGCGTGCACGATGCGGGCGAGGTCTTCCGACGAACCCTTGAACTCCATCGCCACGACGCACTCGTGGATCAGCTCCGACACCGCCGGTCCGACCATGTGCACACCGAGGATGCGGTCGGTTTCGGCGTGGGCGATCATCTTCACCTGGCCGATGCCTTCGTTCATCGCCACGGCACGGCCGTTGGCGGCGAACGGGAACGCGCCGGTCCGGTAAGGAATGCCTTCTTCCTTCAGCTGTTCTTCGGTCTTGCCGACCCAGGCGATTTCCGGTTCCGTGTAGATGACCCACGGCACGGTGTCGAGGTTGACGTGACCCGGCTTGCCGGCGATCAGCTCGGCGACCATGACGCCTTCTTCCGAGCCCTTGTGCGCGAGCATCGGACCGCGGACGGCGTCGCCGATCGCCCAGACGCCATCGACGCCGGTGTGGTTGTGCTCGTCCACCACGATGCGGCCGCGCTCGTCGAGCTTCACGCCCGTGTCGTCGGCCAGCAGGCCGCCGGTGTAGGCGCGACGGCCCACGGCGACGAGCAGCTTGTCGACGACGAGGGTCTGCGCGTTGCCGTCCTTGTCGGTGTAGCCGACATGGACTTCGTCGCCCTTGACCTCGGCCGAGGTGACCTTGGCGTTGACCTTGATGTCGAGGCCCTGCTTGGCGAACTCGCGCGCGGCCATCTTGGCGATGTCCTGATCGGCCACCTGCAGGAACTTCGGCAGGGCTTCGAGCACGGTGGTCTCGGCGCCGAGGCGCTTCCACACACTGCCGAGCTCGAGGCCGATCACGCCGGCGCCGATCACGCCCATGCGCTTCGGCACCTCGGTGAGGTCGAGCGCGCCAGCGTTGTCGATGATGTGCTTGCCGTCGAATTTCGCGAACGGCAGCTCGATCGGCACCGAACCGGACGCGAGGATCACGTTGGTGGCGGAGATCGTCTGCACGGCGCCGTCGTTGCCCGTGATCTCGACCTGGTTGCCTTTGAGCAGCTTGCCCTTGCCGAAGAACGAGGTGACCTTGTTCGCCTTGAACAGCATGGTCACGCCGCCGGTGAACTGCTTGACGATCTTGTCCTTGCGGCCGATGAAGGTGCCGATGTCGATCTTCGGATTCTCGGCGGTGATGCCGTGATCCTTGAAGTTGTGCGTCAGGTTGTGGAACTGCTTCGAGGAGTCGAGCAGCGCCTTGGACGGGATGCAGCCCACGTTGAGGCAGGTGCCGCCGAGGGCGGCCTTGCCGTCCTTGCCGACGAACGCGTCGACCACGGCGGTCTTCAGGCCCAGCTGCGCGGCGCGGATCGCGGCCACATAGCCTGCGGGCCCGGCACCGATGACGATGACGTCGAACTTGTCGCTCATTGCTTCGCTC
>Ga0102591_1001129_pt1 | contig 39451 bp, 29 predicted proteins | sample AraplaCol_mCL_r2_2_FD_76860 | JGI IMG/M metagenome (GOLD analysis project Ga0102591, IMG submission 76860) | Arabidopsis root microbial communities from North Carolina, USA - plate scrape MF_Col_mCL_r2 (SPADES assembly) (version 2) | ecosystem: Host-associated > Plants > Roots > Endosphere...
CTATTCTCTTTCACTGGGGCTCGCCTCGCGCTATGGGTGAAGGACAAGGTCATTCTCATTTCGGATCATATCCGATCGAACTGGCCATTGATCGCGTTGCTTCTGACTATGTTGATGCGAGGGCGGAATGAAGTTGAGCCGAAGACTGGTTCCCGACGTGACGACGCTGCAGGCGTTCGAATGCGCCGCGCGACACGGCAGCTTCACGCAGGCCGCAGCCGAACTGAACCTCACGCAGAGCGCCGTCAGTCGCCAGATCAAGGATCTCGAAAACCAGCTCGGGGTGCTCCTGTTCGAGCGTGTGCGCCAGCGTGTGATCCTGTCGGATGCCGGGCAGAAGTTTCTGCCGGAGGTGCGCCGCCTGCTCAACCAGACCGAGGAACTGATGGTGCGGGCGATGGCGTCTGCCAGGGCGGATTCAACGCTCTCGATCGCGTCATTGCCGACTTTCGGCAGCCGCTGGCTGGTACCGCGCCTTCCCGATTTCCTCAAGCGCCATCCGGACACGGTGATCAACATCGCCTCGCGCTCTGCGCCGTTCGATTTCGAGGAGCAGAATTTCGATCTGGCTATCCATTACGGGCAGCCGGTCTGGGCGCGCGCCACCTGCAGCTATCTCTGCAGCGAGATCATCGTGCCCGCCGCAAGTCCCGCCATGCTGGCAACACATCCGGTTGCCTCCCCTGAAGATATCGTCACGGGGCCGATGCTCCATCTCGCCACAAGGCCAAAACTCTGGGCGCAATGGTTCGAGGCCAACGACATGGACGGGCGCGGCGCTTATCGCGGCAACCGTTTCGATCAGTTTTCCATGGTGATCGAGGCGGCGACCGCCGGGCTCGGCTTTGCTCTTTTGCCACGCTACCTGATCGAGCAGGAAATTGCCGCCGGCACGCTGCAGATCGTGCTCGACCGGCCGATGCAGACGGAAAACAGCTATTACCTCGCCGTGCCCGAGGGCAAGCTCGAAAACCCGATCAGCCTGGCGTTTCGCGAGTGGATCACCGAGCAGGTGGGCTGACCTGCGGTGCTTTTGTCGAAAATTCGTGGGAACCTTCCTCGCCCCATCACGTTTCGCCTCGTCTGCCACCCGCGATGAAGCTTGAAAGAGGGCATTTGAAAGAGTTGTATCGAAGTGTCACTGGGGGCGCGCACAGCGGCCGGTTCCGGCTTGATTCGGCTGTGCGCAAAACGTCCGATCTTGTATGAGCAATCCTTGCAAGCTGTTGGCACCACGGCTAAAAAATGCCATTTTCATGCATCACCGCGGCCTTGAAAACCAATGCGCCGCCGGCTTTGCGATCTCCGATGCCCAGTCGAGGGCGGTGCCTGTTACCGCCAGATCCCGGTTTCCCGGGAAATGACGGTGGATGGGAGGACACATGACCGTGTCTAGCAACGCGCCGGCTCAGCCTGATTTCTCAGGACCGCAGCCAACCCGGCACCCCGACGAGGGCCGGGCCGATCAACCCCGGTTGGATTCAGAACCCGTACCCATGCAGCTCCAAACTACGCCGCCCACCTCACCGCGCGAACCGGAAGCGAAGCAGATCGATTACAACGATTCGATCCGCTCCACCTTCTTTTCGATGGAGGACCTCCGGCAATGCGGCGAGGATCTCGCGGCAAAGGGTGTCTCCTCGCTGCCGGGCTTCTTCCCGTTCGAGTTCCGTCCGCGGCATCGCGAGAACGAGAACGAGATCCTGCGCGTCTACCGGGCGACGGCCGCGGACGTCGAGGCCGGGGCAACGATCACGCCGGCCGCCGAATGGTTGCTCGACAACCATCACGTCGTCGAAGAGGCGATCCAGGAAGTGCGGCGCGATTTCCCGCGCCGGTTCTATCGCCAGCTCCCGACGATTTCGGTTTCGGGCACGGTGATCCCGCGCACCATGGCGCTCGCCTGGCTCTACGCTGCCCACACCCACAGCACGGTGACGCGCGAAAGCATCACGGCGATGGTCGAGGGCTTCCAGAAGCACGAGACCTTCAAGATCGGCGAACTCTGGGCCTTGCCGTCGATCCTGCGCTTCGTGCTGATCGAAAATTTGCGGCGGATTGCCATCCGCGTCGAACGCTCGCGCGGCATGCGGCGCAAGGCAAACGACGTCGCCGACCAGATCATTCGCCTCAGCGATCCGGAAAAGTCGCGCACGCTGCTTGCGGAATCGGAAGCGCTGGCGGCCGACAACACCTTCGTCGCGCAGCTGCTCTACCGCATGCGTGACGGGTCGCAGACCTCAGGCGCCGTGATCGGCTGGATCGAGGATCAGCTCGAGAAGCGCGGCAGCGACGTCGAAAGCGCGCTGGTCGCCGAGCAGAACCGCCTGTCGTCCGGCAATGCGACGATGAGCAACATCATCCGCAGCCTGCGCGAGATCGACGACACCGACTGGGCCGTCTGGTTCGAAAGCGTCAGCAAGATCGATGCGGCGCTGCGTGAAGGCTCCGATTATGCGGCGCTCGATTTCGGGTCGCGCAACAAGTACCGCGACACGATCGAAAAGCTGGCGCGCCGTTCGGGGCACAGCGAATTCGAAGTGACGCAAATCGCCATCCAGATGGTGCGCGAGGCGGAAGTCGTGGCCGAGACGGAAGCGCCGCTGCAGCAGCCGAATGTCGGATCCTTCCTCGTCGGCAAGCAACGCAAGCTTCTGGAAAAGAAGATCAGCTACCGGCCGTCGGTGCTGCAGACCATCATTCGCCTCAGCCGCAGGCTCGATTGGTTTGCGATCGCCGGGCCGAACATCCTTCTGACCATCCTGGCGATGATTGCCGTCTACTCCTTCGTCAGCCCGATGGCGATCCCGAGTGGCGCGAAGCTGATCATGCTGCTGCTTTTCGCGCTGCCGGCCTCGGAAGGCGCGATGGGCCTGTTCAACACGCTGGTGACGCTGTTCGTCAAACCTTCGCGACTGGTCGGCTACGAGTTCCTCGACGGGATCCCCGAGGACGCCCGAACGCTCGTTGCGGTGCCGTGCCTGATTTCCAAGCGCGATCACGTCGACGAACTGGTGCGCAATCTCGAGGTCCACTATCTCGCCAACCCGCGCGGCGAGATCTATTTTGCGCTGGTCAGCGACTGGGCTGACAGCAAGGACGAGGAATCGAGTACCGACGCCGATGTGCTCGATTATGCCAAGCGCGAGATCGCTCAGCTTTCGGCGCGTTATGCCTATGACGGCAAGACCCGATTCTACCTGCTGCATCGCCGCCGCCTGTATAACGAGCAGGAAGGCGTGTGGATGGGCTGGGAGCGCAAGCGCGGCAAGCTGCACGAGCTGAACATGCTCTTGCGCGGTGACCGCGACACCTCGTTCCTGCAGGGCGCCAACACGGTGCCGGACAACGTTCAGTACGTGATGACGCTCGATTCCGACACGCGCCTGATGCGCGATGCGGTGACGAAGCTCGTCGGCAAGATGTACCATCCGATCAACCGTCCGGTCGTCGATCCGAAGACGCAGAACGTGATCGCCGGCTACAGCCTGCTGCAGCCGCGCGTCACGCCGTCGCTGACGACGGGCAGCGAAGCCTCCGCCTTCCAGCGCATCTTCTCCTCCAACCGCGGCATCGACCCTTACGTCTTCACCGTTTCGGACGTCTATCAGGACATTGCCGGCGAAGGCAGCTTCACCGGCAAGGGCCTCTATCATGTCGACGCCTTCGAGGCGGCGCTGAAGGGGCGCATCCAGGAAAACGCCGTTCTCAGCCACGACCTGCTCGAAGGCTCCTACGTGCGTTGCGCGCTGGTGACCGACGTCGAACTCGTCGAGGACTTCCCGACCCGCTACGAGGTGGAAATGTCGCGCCAGCATCGCTGGGCGCGCGGCGACTGGCAGCTGCTGCCCTATATCTTCAATCTGTCGAACGGGCTGTCGATGCTCGGACGCTGGAAGATGTACGACAACCTGCGCCGCTCGCTGATCCCGCTTGCCTGGCTCGTCGCCTCGGTCATGGGCTGGTACTACATGGAGCCGACCGAAGCGCTGATCTGGCAAATCGTGCTGATCTTCAGCCTGTTCGTGGCGCCGACGCTGTCGCTGATCAACGGCCTCCTGCCGCGCCGCAACGACATTGTTGCCCGAGCGCACCTGCATGCGGTCTTGAACGAAGTCCGTGCCGCCAACGCGCAGGTCGCGCTGCGCATCGTCTTCATCGCCCACAACGCGGCGATGATGGGCGACGCCATCGTGCGTTCGCTCTACCGCACGTTCGTCAGCGGCAAACTGATGCTGGAATGGCGCACGGCCGCGCAGGTGCAGAGCGCCGGCCACGGCACCATTGGCGACTATTACCGCGCCATGTGGGTTGCGCCGGCGCTGTCGGCGATCTCGCTGGCCCTTGCGGCGATTTCCGACACCGGCCTGCCCTTCATCGGCATTCCCTTTGCGCTGCTGTGGGCCCTGTCTCCAGCCGTTGCCTGGTTCGTCAGCCAGTCGGCCGAAACCGAAGACCAGCTCGTCGTTTCCGATGAGGCGATCGACGAGATGCGCCTGATCGCGCGCCGCACCTGGCGATACTTCGAGACCTTCGTCACCGCCGAGCAGCACTTCCTGCCGCCGGACAACTTCCAGGAAACGCCGCAGCCGGTTCTCGCCGAGCGGACGTCACCGACCAATATCGGCGTCTATCTGCTCTCCGTCATGTCGGCGCGCGATTTCGGCTGGATCGGCTTCGAGGAGACGATCAACCGGCTGGAGCAGACGATCGCCACCATCGACCGGATGCCGAAATATCGCGGCCACCTGTTCAACTGGTACCGGACGAATACGCTCGAAACCATGGAGCCGCGCTACATTTCGTCGGTCGACAGCGGCAATCTGGCCGGTCATCTGATCGCCGTGTCGTCGATGTGTCGCGACTGGGCCGAAGCGCCGTCGGCGCATGTCCAGGGCAGTCTCACCGGTATCGGCGACGTCGCTGCGATCCTTCAGGAAGTGCTGCGCGACCTGCCCGACGACCGCAAGACGGTGCGTCCGTTGCGTCGCCTGATCGAAGAACGCATCGTCGGCTTCCAGAACGCGCTCGCCGCGATCATGCGCGAACACGAGTTCGCTTCGATCCGGGTGATCAACCTGGCCGTTCTGGCGCGCGACATGCACAAGCTCACCGTCAATCTCGACCATGAGGTGCGCACGCCGCAAAGCAGCGAAGTGACGAAGTGGGCCAACTCGCTCGTCACCACCTGCGAAGCCCATATCGCCGATGGCGTCTTCGATCTCGGCGCAATCGAATCGCTGCGCCAGCGCCTGCTGGTCATGAAGGACCGGGCACGCGACATCGCCTTCTCGATGGATTTCGGTTTCCTGTTCCGACCGGAGCGGCGCCTGCTGTCGATCGGCTTCCGCGTCAACGCCAACGAGCTCGACGAGGCCTGCTACGATCTTCTTGCGTCGGAAGCTCGTCTCACCAGCCTATTTGCCATCGCCAAGGGCGATCTTCCGACGGAGCACTGGTACAAGCTCGGCCGACCGATCGTGCCGATCGGCGCACGCGGTGCGCTGATCTCCTGGTCCGGCTCGATGTTCGAATACCTGATGCCGCCGCTGGTCATGCAGGAGCGTCAGGGTGGTATCCTCAACCAGACCAACAATCTGGTCGTGAAGGAACAGATCAACCACGGCCGTCGCCTCGGCACGCCGTGGGGCATCTCGGAAGCCGCCTTCAACGCGCGTGACCACGAGCTCACCTACCAGTACACCAACTTCGGTGTGCCGACGCTCGGTCTCAAGCGTGGTCTCGGCCAGAACGCGGTCATCGCGCCCTACGCCTCGATCCTCGCCTGCATGTACGATCCGAAGTCGGCGCTCGCCAACCTCGGGCGTCTCCGCGAGGTCGGCGCGCTCGGCGCATACGGCTACCACGACGCCGTCGACTTCACGCCGACGCGCGTGCCTGAGGGCCAGAAGTGCGCGGTGGTTCGCAACTACTATGCCCACCACCATGGCATGTCGATCGCGGCTGTCGCCAACGTCGTCTTCAACGGCCGCCTGCGCGAGTGGTTCCACGCCGATCCGGTGATCGAAGCCGCCGAACTGCTGCTGCAGGAAAAGGCGCCGCGCGACATTCCGATCATGAATGCCAAGCGCGAGCCGGAATCCGTCGGCAAGGGCCAGGACGATCTCCTGCGCCCTGAGGTCCGCATCATCGAGAACCCGCTTTCGCAGGACCGCGAGACCGTGTTCCTCTCCAACGGCCATTACTCGGTGATGCTGACGGCCAACGGCGCCGGTTACGCCCGCTGGAACGGCCAGTCGGTTACCCGCTGGAAGCCGGACCCGGTCGAGGACCGTACCGGTACCTTCATCTTCCTGCGCGATACGACGACCGGCGACTGGTGGTCGGCGACGTCGGAGCCGCGACGCGCGGCCGGTGAGAAGATGCTGACGCGCTTCGGCGACGACAAGGCGGAATTCGTCAAGACCGTCGGTGATCTCACCAGCGAGGTGGAATGCATCGTCGCCACCGAACACGATGCCGAAGGGCGCCGGGTCATGCTGCTCAACACCGGCACCCAGGACCGCTTCATCGAAGTGACCTCCTATGCCGAGCCTGTGCTTTCGACAGACGAGGCCGACAGCGCACACCCGGCGTTTTCGAAGATGTTCCTGCGCACGGAAATCAGCCGCCGCGGCGATGTCATCCGCGTCAGCCGCAACAAGCGCAGCTCCGGCGATCCGGACATGGAAGTGGCGCATCTCGTCACTGACAATGCCGGCAGCGACCGCCATACGGAAGCCGAGACCGACCGTCGCCGCTTCATCGGTCCGGGCCGCACGCTTGCCGAAGCCGCTGCCTTCGATACGGATGCGGTGCTTTCCGGCACGGACGGCTTCACGCTCGATCCGATCATGTCGCTGCGCCGGGTCGTGCGTGTACCCGCCGGCAAGAAGGTCAGCGTCGTCTTCTGGACGATCGCCGCCCCGAGCCGCGAGGAGGTCGATCGCGCGATCGACCGCTACCGCCATCCGGAGACCTTCAACCAGGAGCTCATCCACGCCTGGACCCGCAGCCAGGTGCAGATGCGCCATGTCGGCGTGACCTCGCAGGAAGCGGCAAGCTTCCAGATGCTCGGCCGCTACCTCGTCTATCCGGACATGCATCTGCGCGCCGATTCGGCGACGGTTCAGGCCGGCCTGGATTCTCAGTCGAAGCTCTGGCCGCTGGCGATTTCGGGCGACTACCCGATCTTCTGCCTGCGCATCAATGACGACGGCGATCTCGGCATCGCCCGTGAGGCGCTGCGCGCCCAGGAATACCTGCGCGCCCGCGGCATCACCGCCGATCTCGTGATCATCAACGAGCGCGCCTCGTCCTATGCCCAGGACATGCAGCACGCGCTCGACTCCATGTGCGAGAACCTGAGGCTTCGCGGTCTCTCGGACGGTCCGCGCCAGCACATCTTCTCGGTGCGTCGCGACCTGATGGAGGCGGAGACGTGGTCGACCTTGCTGTCGGCCTCGCGCGCGGTCTTCCATGCCCGCAACGGCACGATCTCCGACCAGATCGCCCGCGCCAACTCGCTCTATTCGCCGGCACCGGTGAAAGGGTCCGAAAAGAGCGCCGAGTTCTCAGGCCCGCTGCTGGCAGCGCCGCAGGAGGACGCGGATGCCGCTCCGGCGGAAATCAAGGGCGATGGCCTTTCCTTCTGGAACGGCTTCGGCGGTTTCGCCGATGGCGGTCGCGAATACGTTGTGCGCCTGCGCGGCGGCGAAGCGACGCCGCAGCCCTGGATCAATGTCATCTCCAATGATGCTTTCGGCTTCCACATCTCAGCGGAAGGCGCAGCCTACTCCTGGAGCCGCAACTCGCGCGACTACCAGCTGACGCCGTGGACCAATGATACGGTCGTCAACCGGCCGGGCGAAGCCATCTTCATCCGCGACATGGCAAGCGGCACGGTCGCCACGCCCTATGCGGCGCTCTCGCGCCGCCGTTCCGTCGTCTTCGAGACGGCGCACGGGCTTGGCTATTCGATCTTCCGCAGCACCCAGGACGACCTTGAGATCGAGGTCGTCCAGACGGTGCATCGCAGCCTGCCGGCCAAGCTCGTTCGCGTGTCTGTCCGCAACCGTGCGGCGTCGGCGCGGCAGTTGAGGCTCTACGGCTACAACGAGTGGGTACTTGGCAACAACCGTGCCCGTTCGGCGCCCTTCATCCTTTCGAAATGGGACGAGACGGCCGAGGCGCTGGTGGCGACCAACCCTTACAGCATCGATTTTGCCGGCCGATCCGCCTTCTTTGCCGTCGATGGCGGCGATGCGGCCGGCTACACCGCCAGCCGCCGGGAGTTCCTGGGCGCGATCGGCGGCATTCTGGCGCCGCAGGCGGTCACTTCGGGTGCCGACCTTTCGGGCTCCGTCGATGTCGACGGCGATCCTTGCGCCGTGGTCGCAACGGACATTTCCATCGAGCCCGGTGCCGAACGGCAGGTCACGTTCATCCTCGGCGATACCGATACGGACGATCAGGTTCGAGCTATCATCGGCGAACTGCGTGAGACCGCGTTCGACACGGTGCTTGAGGCGAACAAGACGTTCTGGCGCGAATTCACCGACATCGTGAAGGTGGAAACGCCGGATCCGGCCTTCAACGCCATGATCAACAACTGGCTGCCCTATCAGAGCCTCGGTTGCCGCATCATGGCGCGCTCGGCCTTCTATCAGGCAAGCGGTGCCTTCGGTTTCCGCGACCAGTTGCAGGATACGCTGGCGTTCCTGATCCATCGTCCGGAACTCGCCCGGGCACAGATCCTCAACGCTGCCTCCCGCCAGTTTACCGAAGGCGACGTGCAGCATTGGTGGCTGCCGGGAACCGGCGCCGGCGTGCGCACGATGATCTCCGACGACGTCGTCTGGCTCGCCCATGCCGTGACCCGCTATTGCACGGTGACCGGAACGTCCGATCTCCTTGCCGAGAAGCTTGCCTTCATCACTGGCCCGGCGCTCGAAGCGGGGCAGCACGACGCCTTCTACAAGCCGGAGATTTCCGAAGAGGTCGGCGACGTCTACGAGCATTGCGCCCGTGCACTCGATCTTGCGATCAAGCGGACCGGTGAGAACGGCCTGCCGCTGTTCCTTGCCGGCGACTGGAACGATGGCATGAACCGGGTCGGCGAGAAGGGGCACGGCACGAGCACCTGGCTCGGCTGGTTCCTCGCTGGCACGCTGCGTGGCTTCCTGCCCTTCGCGCGCGAGCGCAAGGACGAGGCGCGCATCACGCGCTGGGAGGCGCATCTCGAAGCGCTCAAGAAGGCGCTCGCGACCGCCGGCTGGGATGGCGACTACTACCGTCGCGGCTATTACGACGATGGCACGCCGCTTGGCACGAGTGAGGCTCTGGAGTGCCGGATCGATTCGATCGCTCAGTCCTGGAGCGTGCTTTCGGGCGAAGGCGACGAGCAACGTTCGCTGAAGGCGATGGACGCGGTCATGGCTGAACTGGTCGACCCCGACCAGCGCATCGTGCGGCTGTTCACACCGCCGCTCGAGCGGACGTCGCAGGATCCGGGCTACATCAAGGCCTATCCGCCCGGCGTGCGCGAGAATGGCGGGCAATATACTCACGCCGCCACCTGGGTAGCCTTGGCCTTTGCCGAACAGGGCAGGGCGGAAGAGGCCTGGCGGGTCTTCCAGATGCTGAATCCGATCTCGCATGCCGAAAACCGCGAAGCGGCGGAACACTATCGCGTCGAGCCCTATGTCGTTGCCGCCGATATCTACGGCGAAGGCGATCTGGCGGGCCGTGGCGGCTGGACCTGGTATACGGGATCTGCCGGCTGGCTCTACCGTGTCGGCGTCGAGGGCATCCTCGGTATTCGCCGGCAGGGCGACAGGCTGGTCATCCGTCCGGTGCTGCCGGCAGCCTGGAACGGCTACTCGGCCGAAGTGACGCTCAATGGCGCGCGGCACAAGATTTCGGTCGAACGCGACAAGAAAAGTGGCGAGCCGATCGTCAGCGTCAACAATAGTGTCACAAAAAACGCGCATGAAGGCATTTTGCTGTAACGGCCGGCATTGAAGACAGGATGAAACCGGCTTTGTTCCCGCAAGGGCAAGGCCGGTTTTTCTTTGCGGATTTGCCGGCGGCGCGACCTCGACGGCTGAGCGTCGTGCAGGAATTCAAAGTCCTACAGCGACCTTTGCGCGTCTGATAAGACGCGCGGCGCTGTAGATTTCGTGAGCGGGGTGCCGGGCGGGAAACCGCCTGCAGATGGCCTCCCGCTCTCCTTCTTGGTGCCGGGCATCGCGCGAAAGGCGGGACGTCGGTACCCGTTTCAACAGGGATGGGGCAGGGGCGCCAAATCCTGGAAAACGGACCGCATGCTGCAAAAGACTTTTCAGGGTGGCGTCGACCCGATGTCCGCCCGATTGGTTCCGAAGGAGCGTGACACACGCCTTGATGTGTTCAGGGCGCTGTGTCTTCTGACGATTTTCGTCAATCACGTTCCCGGGCAATATCTCGAATACCTGACCCACAAGAACTTCGGCTTTTCCGATTCCGCTGAAGCTTTCGTGCTGATCTCCGGCCTCTCGGTCGGGATCGCCTATGGCGGCAAGTTCGTCTCCGGCGGTCGGCTGGCCATGACGCTCAAAATCTGGCGCCGGGCCCTGGCGCTTTACGTCGCCCACATCATGACGAGCATCGTAACGCTGGCGATCTTTGCCGGCGGCGCGATCTACTTCGGAAGGCAGGACCTGATCGGCGAGATCAACATCCGCCCGATGGTGGAGCAGACGGAGCAGGGCATCGTTGCCATGGTGCTCTTGGGACATCAGCTCGGCTACAACAACATCCTGTCGATGTATGCGGCGCTGTTCCTGCTGCTGCCGGGCATCCTCTGGCTGAACGGCGTCAGCAAGAAACTGCTGCTTCTGCTCTCGGCCGCGCTGTGGTTCGCCGCGGGCATCTTCAAGTTCGTGCCGTCGAACTTCCTCGACGAGGGCTACTGGTTTCTCAATCCCTGGTCCTGGCAGTTCCTGTTCGTCATCGGCGTGGTGATGATGACCTATGTGCGCAACGGCGGATCGCTGCCGCGCTGGCCCTGGCTGGTCATGCTGTCCTGTGCCTATCTTGCCGTTTCCGCCGTCTGGGTCTTGTTCTCGTTCTGGAGCATCGACCTCTCCTTCGGTCTTCCGGCCGTTCTGACAGGCTTCGATAAGACCTTCCTGTCCATGCCGCGATTGCTGCATGTGCTGGCGCTCGGCTACATCATCGCGGTGACGCCTCGGATCAGCAACCTCGCCAAACTTGACCGCGATCATCCGCTGGCGGTGGTCGGCCGTCATTCGCTACCGATCTTCATCTTCGGCACGATCCTGGCGATGTCCGGCCAGGTGCTGCTGTTCGTGACGGGGAAGAACCCGGTCTTCGGCAGCCTCTTCGTGCTCGCCGGCATCGGCCTGCACTTTGCCTATGCCTATTATCTCGAATGGCTGCGCGGCATCGCTACGGCAAAGCCGCTGCGGGCGGCGTAGCAAACGCCGCCCTTGACCGTGCGTCAGCGTCAGGTTCTTGAACCCAATGCCAGGCGGCAGGCAAGCCCCGTGAACACGCCGGCGAGAAGGTATTGCGGCAGTTTCGGGAAACGCCGGAAGCCGGAAAGTCTTGCGCGCAGATGGCTGCCGACAAGGATGACAGTGCCGTTCACGAGCAAGCCGATCCCGTTCAGGATGGTCGCAAGCAGAAGCATCTGCAGGACCATCGACCCGCCATTCGGGTCCACGAACTGGGGAAAAAGGGCCAGCACGAACAGCGCCATCTTCGGATTGAGCAGGTTCGTCATCAGTCCCTCGCCGAAGACCCGCCGGCGTGAGAGCCGCTTGAGCGTCGACGTCGGGGACGCGCCCGAGGGATGCGAACGCACCGTCTTCCAGGCGAGATAAAGCAGATAGGCGCAGCCCGCCCAGCGCACGATCTCATAGGCAACCGGTACGGTGAGGAAGAGCTGCGAGAGGCCGAGCGCGGCCGCGAGCGCATGGCAGTAGGTGCCAAGCGCGATGCCGGCATAGGTGAGGAACCCGACGGCACGGCCCTGGCTGAGGCTGCGAGACGCAATCAGCAGCATGTCGGGGCCGGGCGTTGCGGTCAGCACGAGGCTTGCGGCGGCAAACAGAGCGATGGTGGAGATATCCGGCATTGGTGATTCCCTTGGAATTGAAGCCGGAATTCCCGTCTACCAATAATTTGGCGAATGACAAGACTTCCTGATGCGGCGCTTGCCCAAAAAGAAAAGCCACCCGCGGCTGACCGCGGGTGGCTTGATGTACGGATTTGCCTGACGTCGGGCGAGCGTTACGCTGCCGTGTGGCTCATGCGGACGTCGTCGTCCGTCAGGATGCCGCTGGCGCGGAGCAGGGCTGCAAAGCGGCCGTTGCTCTGGCTGAGCTCGTTGAAGCCGCCCATCTCGACGATCCGGCCCTGGTCCATGAAGACCACCAGGTCGGCCTCGCGCACCGTCGACAGGCGGTGGGCGATGATGAAGGTCGTGCGGTTCTTGCGCAGCGCATCGATCGCATCCTTGACGCGGTTCTCGGTCTCGACGTCGAGCGCGCTGGTCGCCTCGTCGAGCACCAGGATCGGCGCGTTCTTGAGGATGGCGCGAGCGATGGCCACACGCTGGCGCTCGCCACCCGACAGACGGTTGCCGCGCTCGCCGACGACCGTATCGTAACCGGTCGTGCGGCCCTCGATGAAGTCGCAGGCAGCAGCCGCTTCGGCGGCAGCCATGACTTCCTCGATCGTCGCGTCGTCACGGCCAAGCCGGATGTTTTCCGAGATCGAGCGGTTCATCAGGCCCGCATCCTGGAAGACGGTGGCGATCGAACGGCGCAGCGACTTGCGCGTCACCTTCGAGATGTCGTTGCCGTCGATCAGGATCTGGCCGTCGCGCGGATCGTGGACGCGTTGCAAGAGGTTGACGAGCGTCGTCTTGCCGGCACCCGTCGGGCCGACGATGGCGATCGTCTGGCCGGCCTTGGCGGTGAACGAGACGTTGTGCACGCCCTGGTTCGTGTTGGCAAAGTCGAAGGAGACGTTGCGGAACTCGACCTCGCCGACAACCGGCGGCAGCTCGGTCGCACCGGCCGGCTCGTCGCGTTCGCGCACGGCGTCTTCGAGGGTGAAGAAGTCCTCGAGCTTGGCACGAGCTTCGAAGATCTGCGTGACGAAGGCTTTCATCTGGTCGAGGCGGCCGATCAGCAGGTTGGCAAAGCCGATGAAGGCGATGACTTCGCCGACGCCGAGTTCGCCGCGCTGCACCAGCACGGTACCGATCACGAGGATCGCCATCATCGAGATGGTCGAGGCGACGCGGTTCAGCCCGCTTGCGAGTGCCCACCAGTCGAGTACCGGGAACTGGGCCGAGATCAGCCGCTCGGTGAACTTCTTCAGCTCGCGGGTTTCAGCCTCGATGCGGTTGTAGCTGTGCACAACCGAAACGTTGCTGATCGCGTCGGAAACGTGCGAGAAAACCGTGTGGTAGTGGTTCTCGACCGAAGCCTGGCCCTCCTTGGTGCGGCTCATGACCACCTTGCTGATCACCACATAGAGCGCGCCGAGTACGACGAGCACGAGCGACAGGCGCACGTCCATGGCAAAGGCGGTCGGAACGAGCAGAACGAGGGCGACGGCGGTCGCCAGATGCTGGCGCATGAATTCGAGCCAGAGACCGAAGAGGGTTTCGCAGGCGCGAAGCAGCGTGTGCAGGGCGTTGGACGTGCCGCGCTGGCTATGCCAGGCAAGCGGCATGGAAACGATGCGGCCGAAGGCTTCCGTCAGGAGCGTGGCGCGGCGGCCATGGGCCAGCCGGTCGGCCTCGCGGGCGACGAGCACGAAGGCGACGGTGTTGAAGACGCCGAGGCCTGCCCACATGAGCAGCATCGGCGTGACTTCGCCCTTCGACGAGATGGCGTCGATGATACGACCGAACAGGATCGGTTCGGCAATTGTGATCGCTGCCAGAACGACGTTGGCAAGCACGATCGCTGAGACGCGAAACTTGTGAACCGCAAGATACTGGAGCGCTCTTGCATACACCTGGAACAATGACACTGTCTCACCCCTTCCGGGTACCGGATTTGACGCGCCGCAGACCTTCTGCGGCGGATGCACCCGCGTCCTCGAGGTTCCCCTGGCGAGCATTGAAGCCTCGCGCCGTTAGAGCACTCGGGGCCGCGCTGAGACGGTCTTTTGCGGCAATGGGAAGCCGTAGCCGGACGCAGGACAGCCACTCGTTTTCCCGTTTCGCTCGTCTGTGAGCTTGGCGAGAATATTCATAGTCTGCTATCTGTCGTGCCAACTCCGATTTCTTGCATATTTCGCATAAGACCGGGCGTGGTATGACGGATTATCGCGGGTGCAACATGAATGGTCGCTGAACGGTGCCTTTATGTCCGGATTCGGAAATGCGACCATATGCATCGACCTGGAAGGTGATCCATGAACATTACGCTGCTCGTACAGTTTCTCGCGCTTCTGGAGGAGATGAAGACACGCGAAGAAATCATCCCGGAATTCGAGCGCCTGCTCGATCGCTGCGGCTTCGACTTCTACGGCGTCGTGCGCCAGCCCAAGCCGCATGACAACCCGCTGAGGCTGCTGCTTGCCGGTCGCTGGCCCGAGGGCTGGCCACAGATCTATATCCGCAAGAAGTTCGTGGTGATCGACCCGACCATCCGCTATCTCGGCCATGCCCAGCGTGGTTTCCGCTGGCGCGATACGCTGTTTGCTTTCCGCTCCGATCCGCATCGCAAGCGCATGGAAAGCATGATGATCGAGGCCCGCAACCACGGTCTCTACGACGGCTACATCTTCCCGGTGCACGGCCGGCGCGGTCTGCTCGGCAACCTGACGGTCGGCGGCCGCGTCGTCGACCTGAGCCCTGTCGAGATCAGCCTGTTCGACTCGATCGCCAAGCGGCTGTTCTGGAAGCTCTTGGACCTGACCGACCCCGAGGTTTCGGCCGAGCTCGGTTCGCGCGTCGAAGTGCAAATGACGCGGCGCGAAATGGAAGCCCTCAATTATCTCGCCGACGGACTGACCTCCAACGACATCGGCAAGGTGCTGGATATTTCGAGCCACACGGTCGATTGGTACATGAACGGAATCCAGGAAAAGCTGAAGGCCAAGAACCGCCACCACGTCGTGGCGATCGCCTTCCGCCTCGGCCTGATTTCCTAAAGTCGAAAGGCATTCGGTTTCCTGTCGCATCTGAAATTGCGCTCTGCCCGGTGACCCGCTAATACTTTATTTCGCGGGTGCAGCATTTCCCGCAATATCAAGTCATTGAGGAGACCGACTTGCCTATCTCGAAGATCCTTGTTGCCAACCGTTCTGAAATTGCCATCCGCGTCTTTCGCGCTGCAAACGAACTCGGTCTGAAAACGGTCGCGATATGGGCGGAAGAGGACAAACTCGCGCTGCACCGCTTTAAAGCGGATGAAAGCTACCAGATCGGCCGCGGCCCGCATCTTGCGCGCGACCTCGGCCCGATCGAAAGCTACCTGTCGATCGAGGAAGTAATCCGCGTCGCCAAACTCTCGGGTGCCGACGCCATTCATCCGGGCTACGGCCTGCTGTCGGAAAGTCCGGAATTCGTCGATGCTTGTGACGCCGCCGGCATCATTTTCATCGGTCCGCGCCCGGCGACGATGCGCCAGCTCGGCAATAAGGTCGCAGCCCGCAACCTCGCCATTTCCGTCGGCGTTCCGGTCGTGCCGGCCACCGATCCGCTGCCGGACGACGAAAAGGAAATCCATCGCCTCGCCGCCGAGATCGGCTACCCGGTCATGCTCAAGGCCTCCTGGGGCGGCGGCGGACGCGGCATGCGCGCCATTCGCGATCCGAAGGATCTGATCCGCGAGGTGACGGAAGCCAAGCGCGAGGCCAAGGCCGCCTTCGGCAAGGACGAGGTCTATCTCGAAAAGCTGGTCGAGCGCGCCCGCCACGTCGAAAGCCAGATCCTCGGCGACACCCACGGCAATGTCGTGCATCTGTTCGAGCGCGACTGCTCCATCCAGCGCCGTAACCAGAAGGTCGTCGAGCGCGCGCCGGCGCCCTACCTCTCCGATGCGCAGCGGCAGGAACTGGCCAACTACTCGCTGAAGATCGCCAAGGCGACCAACTACATCGGCGCCGGCACCGTCGAGTATCTGATGGATGTGAATACCGGCAAGTTCTACTTCATCGAAGTGAACCCGCGCATCCAGGTCGAGCACACCGTCACCGAAGTGGTGACCGGCATCGACATCGTCAAGGCGCAGATCCACATTCTCGACGGCGAGGCGATCGGTACGCCGCAATCGGGTGTGCCTGACCAGGCTGACATCCGCCTCAACGGCCACGCGCTGCAGTGCCGCATCACCACGGAAGATCCGGAACAGAACTTCATTCCCGACTACGGCCGCATCACCGGCTATCGTTCGGCGGCCGGTTTCGGCATCCGTCTCGACGGCGGCACGGCCTATACCGGCGCCTACATCACCCGCTACTACGATCCGCTGCTGGTGAAGGTCACGGCCTCGGGCAGCACGCCTCAGGAAGCGATCAGCCGCATGGACCGGGCGCTGCGCGAATTCCGTATCCGCGGTGTGGCGACCAACCTCACCTTCCTCGAGGCGATCATCGGCCACGAGCAGTTCCGCAACAACACCTACACCACCCGCTTCATCGATACGACGCCGGAACTCTTCCAGCAGGTCCGGCGCCAGGACCGTGCGACGAAGCTCTTGACCTATCTCGCCGACGTCACCGTCAACGGTCATCCGGAGGCCAAGGGCCGTCCGAAGCCGCCGGCGGATGCGGCCAAGCCCGTCGTGCCGTTCATCCAGGGCGAAATCCCCGCCGGTACCAAGCAGAAGCTCGACGCGCTCGGCCCGAAGAAATTCGCCGAGTGGGTGCGCGGTGAAAAGCAGGTTTTCCTGACCGATACGACGATGCGCGACGGCCATCAGTCGCTGCTTGCGACCCGCATGCGTACGCATGACATCGCCCGCGTCGCCGGCACCTATGCTCGTGCCCTGCCGCAGTTGTTCTCGCTCGAATGCTGGGGTGGTGCGACCTTCGACGTTTCCATGCGCTTCCTCACCGAGGACCCGTGGGATCGTCTCGCCCGCATTCGCGAGGACGCGCCGAACCTGCTGCTGCAGATGCTTTTGCGCGGCGCCAACGGCGTCGGCTACAAGAACTACCCCGACAACGTCGTGAAGTACTTCGTGCGCCAGGCGGCGAAGGGCGGCATTGACGTCTTCCGCGTCTTCGACTGCCTCAACTGGGTCGACAACATGCGCGTGTCGATGGAGGCCGTTGCTGAAGAGAACCGCATCTGCGAGGCGGCAATCTGCTACACCGGCGACATCCTGAACTCGGCCCGCCCGAAGTACGATCTCAAGTACTACACGGCATTGGCGGCCGAGCTCGAAAAGGCCGGCGCGCACATGATCGCCGTCAAGGACATGGCGGGCCTGTTGAAGCCGGCCGCCGCGCGCGTGCTCTTCAAGGCGCTGCGCGAGGCGACGGACCTGCCGATCCACTTCCACACCCACGACACCTCGGGCATTGCGGCTGCGACCGTGCTTGCCGCCGTCGACAGCGGCGTCGATGTGATCGATGCGGCGATGGACGCACTCTCCGGCAACACCTCGCAGCCGTGCCTCGGCTCGATCGTCGAGGCTCTGCGCGGCTCGGAGCGTGATCCGGGCCTCGATCCCGAATGGATCCGCCGCATCTCCTTCTATTGGGAAGCAGTGCGTTACCAGTACGCCGCCTTCGAAAGCGACCTCAAGGGACCGGCGTCGGAAGTCTACCTGCACGAAATGCCGGGCGGTCAGTTTACCAACCTCAAGGAACAGGCCCGTTCGCTCGGGCTGGAAACCAAGTGGCACCGCGTTGCCCAGGCCTATGCCGATGCCAACCAGATGTTCGGCGACATCGTCAAGGTGACGCCGTCCTCCAAGGTGGTCGGCGACATGGCGCTGATGATGGTCTCGCAAGACCTGACGGTTGCCGACGTCGAGAACCCGGCCAAGGATATCGCCTTCCCGGATTCGGTCGTCTCGATGCTGAAGGGCGATCTCGGTCAGCCTCCGGGCGGCTGGCCGGAAGCGCTGCAGAAGAAGGCGCTGAAGGGCGAGAAGGCTTACACCGCCGTTCCCGGCTCGCTGCTGCCGCCGGCCGATCTCGACGCGGAGCGCAAGGCGATCGAGGACAAGCTCGAGCGCAAGGTCGACGACTTCGAGTTCGCCTCCTATCTGATGTACCCGAAGGTCTTCACCGATTACGCGGTCGCGGCCGACACCTATGGTCCGGTCAGCGTGCTGCCGACACCGGCCTATTTCTATGGGCTTGGACCGGGCGAGGAGCTGCAGCCGGAGATCGAGCGCGGCAAGTCACTGGTGATCCTGCACCAGGCCAAGAGCGAGCCGGACGAGAAGGGCATGGTCAAGGTGTTCTTCGAACTCAACGGCCAGCCGCGCCTGATCAAGGTTCCGGACCGCAACCGCAGTGCGACGAGCGCCGTGCGCCGCAAGGCCGAGGGCGGCAACGCCGCCCAGCTCGGCGCGCCGATGCCGGGCGTCATCTCGACCGTCGCGGTTCATCCGGGCCAGGCGGTTAAGGCCGGTGACGTGCTGCTCTCGATCGAGGCGATGAAGATGGAAACGGCGCTGCATGCCGAGAAGGACGGCACGGTCGCCGAAGTTCTGGTGCGCGCCGGCGACCAGATCGACGCCAAGGACCTGCTGATCGTCTTCGACGCGTAAGCGTTTGCCACACGGACAGACAAAACGGCCGGATGCGAATCCGGCCGTTTTTTGTTTTGCGATGGATGGGACGACGGCTGCTTAGCGCCTAGGCCAATGGAACCGGTCCCAATGCTTCCCTTCAGATCTCGTAGTCGTGCGGAGCGCTGAGCGAGGCAATGAACTTCTTCGTTCGCTCGCGCTCGGGCGCCGAGAAGATCGTCTTTGGCGCGCCGCTTTCGACGATGAGGCCGCCGTCGAGGAAGATCACCTTGTCGGCAACGCGCGAGGCGAGCCGGAGGTCGTGGGTGGCCATGACCATGGTGGTGCCTTCGCGGGCAAGCCGGCTCAGGACTTCGACCACTTCTTCCGCCAGTTCAGGGTCGAGCGCCGAGGTCGGCTCGTCGCAGAGAAGCACGCGCGGCGAAGGGGCAAGGGCACGGGCGATCGCCACGCGCTGCTGCTGGCCGCCGGAAAGTGTTGCCGGCCAGGCGTCGGCCTTGTGCGCCATGCCGACCTTTTCGAGCAGTTCCATTGCCCGGGTCTTTGCCCTGTCCGCCGGCCATTTCAGCACGGTGACGAGGCCTTCCATGACATTGCCGAGTGCGGTCTGGTGCGGGAAGAGCTGGAAGTTCTGGAACACCATGCCGGTCTGCCGGCGCAGACGCTGGATCGCCGTCCAGCCGATCTTGCGGCCAGGGGCGAATTCAAGCTTCTCGTCGCCAAGCTTGATCGATCCGGAGGTCGGGATCTCCAGAAGGTTGATGCAGCGCAGCAGCGTGCTCTTGCCGCCGCCGGACGGGCCGACCAGCGCGGTCACAGTGCCCTCGGCGAGCGTCACGGAAATATCCTTCAGCACGAGATTGTCGCCGAAGCGCTTTTCGATGTGGGAGAGCTCGATCATGTGCGTGCCTCCAGGAAGCCGCCATAGCGGGCGAAGCGTCGCTCGAGCCTGACCTGCAGGGCGGAAAGCACGGAGCTCATGGCAAGATAGATCAGCGCCGCCTCGATGTAGAGGATCAGCGGCTCGTAGGTGGTGGCGACGATGCGCTGCGCTGTCTGGAACATCTCGGGCACAGTAATGGCGGCGGCAAGCGACGTATCCTTCACCAGCGAGATGAATGTGTTCGACAATGGCGGCACGGCGACGCGGGCTGCCTGCGGCAGGATCGTGCGGCGCATCGCCTGGCTCCAACTCATGCCGATCGAATAGGCTGCCTCCCATTGTCCGCGCGGGACCGACGAAATCACCGCGCGAATGATCTCGGAGGTGTAGGCGCCGACATTCAGCGAGAAGCCGATGAGCGCTGCGGTGAAGGCGTCGAGCAGGATGCCGGCGCTCGGCAGGCCGTAAAAGATCACGAACAGTTGGACCAGCAACGGCGTGCCGCGGATCACCCAGACGTAAAAGCGCGCGATCCAGGCGACCGGTGCCGGCCCGAAGAGCCGGGCGACGGCGGTGACGAGCCCCAGGATCAGGCCGAAGATGAAGGAAAGCAGCGTCAGGGGGATGGTAAAGGTCAGGCCGGCCCAGAGCAGGGACGGCAAGGATTCCAGCATCAGTGGGAGCCAGGTGGTCAAGGGCGAGCCTTTCAAAAAGCGCGATCCGCCCCGGGGTCCGGAACGGATCGCTTTTCATAGCCGAGAATGGCCGGCTGAGAAACCGGCCGAGGGCCCAGTGATCGGGTTACTTCGAGACGTCGGCGCCGAAGTACTTCTGCGAGATCTTGTCGTAGGTGCCGTCGGCCTTGATGTCGACGAGCGCCTTGTTGATCGCCTCGAGAAGCTCCGGCTCGCCCTTGCGGATGATGATGCCGGAGAAGTCGGCATCGGCCTGCTCAGCGGCGATCTTGACCGGGGCGTCGGGCTTCTTCTTCTTGAAGTCGAGGAAGGAGAGGCTGTCGTTGATCGTCGCGTCGGCACGGCCGGTCAAGACGAGCTGGATCGACTGGTCGAAGCCGTCGGTGCCGACGAGTTCGGCGCCGGATGCGGTTGCGAGCTTGCCGAAGTTGCTGGTCAGCGACTGGGCCGACTTCTTGCCCTTGAGATCGGCAAAGCCCTTGATCTCCTCGTTGTCGCTCTTGACGATCAGCACGGCCTTGGAGGCGATATAGGGCTCGGAGAAGTCGTACTTCTTCTTGCGCTCCTCGGTGATGCCGACCTGGTTGATGACCGTGTCGTAGCGGTTGGCGTCGAGGCCGGCGATCAGGCCGTCCCACTTGCCTTCGAGGAACTCAGCCTTGACGCCGAGCTTCTCGGCGACGGCCTGGCCGATCTCCACGTCGAAGCCGACGAGCGCGCCGGAGGCGTCGTGATAGGTGAACGGGGCATAGGTGCCCTCGGTGCCGATCTTCAGGACACCGGCAGATTTGATCGCATCGAGGTTCTCGCCGGCTTCAGCGGAGCCAAGTGCGGCAACCATCAGAGCGGCGGCAAACAGCGTGGGGAGGAGTTTCATCGTGATTTTCCATCTTCTTTCTTGCCCGGCCCGTCGTCCGGATTGAGCGGACAATCGCATAAAAAATCGGCGATCTGAGCGTATAAAACACCAATTCCTGAGCGTTTTGATGAAGAATTTTCCTCGAATTGACCCCGATTGCGCGCAAAAGCCACGGTTTGTCGAAATTCGCGCGGCCGCTCCGATTTGGGCGCCGCGCCGGCTTGAAAACGGTTTCAAAAGTTGCTATGCACATTTATCGCGATTCATGCACGTTTATGCACGGTTAATGAAAATGTCAGGCGAACTCCTTCTTCGTGAGCGAAAGACGCTGATCCAGGAGCGGTTGAAGGCCAACGGCCGGGTGCTTGCCGCCGACCTTGCGGCTGAGCTTAGCGTTTCCGAAGACACGATCCGCCGCGATCTCCGGGAAATGGCGGCGGCAGGACTGTGCGAGCGCGTCTATGGTGGCGCACTTCCGGTCGCGCCGGCGGCCCACAGCACATTGCGAGAACGGGTGGCGATGGCGCCGGAACGCAAGGCGGCTCTGGCGCGCACGGCGGTCGGCCTGATCAAGCCTGATATGACCGTGTTCCTCGATGCCGGCTCGACCAATCTTGCGATCGCGCAACTGATCGAGCCGGAGCTGCCGGTCACCGTCGTCACCAACACACCGCTGATTGCCGTCGCGCTCATGGAGAAGCCGGGTGTCGATCTGATCCTGCTCGGTGGCCCGCTCAACCGTGCCGTCGGTGCGGCGATCAGCGCGCGGGCTCAGCGCGACGCGGAGCTGCTCCGGCCCGATCTCTGCTTTCTCGGCACGTGCGGCGCCGACGCCGTTGCGGGCCTGACGGCGATCTATTTCGAGGATGCGGAATTCAAGCGGCTCATTGCGTTGCGCAGCCGGCGCCTGGTTGTCGCCGTCACCAGCGACAAGCTCGGTACGGCCGCCGCGCACGGGGTCGTCGATATCAATGACAAGGTGACGCTGCTGCTCGAGGCGGATGCGTCGGCGGAGCATCGGTCGGCCTTCGAGGCGACAAGGGCAGAGGTCCTGATGGCGGGAGAGACGGAATGACGACGATCACGCATGTGGCGCTCTGGACGCGGGACCTCGAGGCGATTGCCAGCTTCTGGTCGTCCTTCTTCGGCGCCGAAGTCGGCGAGATCTATGAAAGCCGACGGCGGCCGGGCTTTCGCTCGCGGTTCCTGACGCTTGGCGACGGGCCGGCATTCGAGATCATGGAAGGCCCCTGGGTTGGGCAGGCCGATCCGGCTGAAGAACGTACCGGCCTTGCCCATGTGGCGCTGTCGCTCGGCAGCGAGCAGGCGGTCGAGGCGATGGCCGCGCGCGCCGAGGCTAAGGGCATTCTGGTCGCAAAACCGCGATGGACCGGCGATGGCTTCTATGAGGCTGTTGTTCGCGACCCCGATGGAAATCTGATCGAAATCACAATTTGAGCCGGGCGACCCGGCACAGAGGCAAGACCATGGACCAACGTTCTCCTTCCGCGACCGTCCGCCAGGGCTACATGACCCGCAACCGGCTGGCGGTTTCGCTGCTCTTCCTATTGAACGGCTTCGTCATCGGCAGTTGGGCGCCGAAGATCCCGGAATTCAAGGACCGGCTCGGCATCAGCGAAAGCGTGCTCGGCCTGTTGATCCTGATGTTCGGTATTGGCTCGCTGGTGCTCATGCCGATTGCCGGCGGCTACATCGCCCGTGTGGGGTCGCAGAAGGTGGTCAAGGTCACCGCCATCATCCTGTCGCCGTTGCTTCTGCTTCTGACGCTTGTCCCCGATGTCTGGACGGCGGCTGTCGCCATGTTCCTGCTTGGCGGTTTTGCCGGCGCGATGGACGTCGCGATGAACGCCAATGCGGTCGAGGTCGAGAAATCCATGCGCCGGGCGATCATGTCGTCCTGCCATGCCTATTGGAGCCTCGGCGGCCTTATCGGTGCCGGTATCGGCGGCTTCCTCATGGCCCGCTTCGGTGTGCTGCCGCATGTCCTCGTCGTCACTGCGATCTGCCTGGTGCTGATCGTCGCCGCTTGGCCGATGATCCTGGCCGACAAGCCGCATCCGGGCGCAGCCAAGGAAAAGCTGCGCCTGCCGATGACGCCGCTCCCCTGGCTGATCGGCATCATGGCGCTGTTCTCGATGGTGCCTGAGGGCACAGTGCTCGACTGGGGTGCGCTCTATCTGCGCAACGAGCTTGGCGCCTCCGTTGAGCTTTCCGGCTTCGGCTTTGCCGCCTTCTCCGCCACCATGGCGACCATGCGTTTTGCCGGCGATTTCGTGCGGGATCGCTTCGGCGCCAAACGGACGCTCCGCATCTGCACCGTCACGGCACTCGTCGGCATGATCGTCGCGGGCACGGCGCCCAATGCCTATATCGCCATCCTCGGTTTTGCGATCGCCGGCATCGGCATTTCCAACATGGTGCCGATCGCGTTCTCGGCCGCCGGCAACATGCCGGGCCTGCAGCCGGGCATCGGGCTCTCGGTCGCGACCTTCATGGGCTATTCCGGCATGCTGTTCGCGCCGTCGCTGATCGGCTTCGTTGCCGAGCATACGGGCTTTGCCATCATCTTCGCCTCGGTGCCGCTGCTCTTCATCGTCGTGCTTCTCTTGTCGCACCATGCGGTCCATGCGGATCACGCTAAGGGGCACTGAGACGGAACAGCGCCATCAAATCGCCGTCAGGGCATGATGTCGCCGTTGACAATCAGGCTTTCCTCATCCACCTGATGGGCAAATGGCCAGGGCGAGTTGAGGAAAGTCCATGTGGGTTCTGCCCGCATCCTCGCCCGGCTCAGTGACCCACGAAGAGGCCTTCATGTCTTCCGCCTTCGATTTCGATCCGCAGCCCCGCCGCGCCTCCGTCGCCGTCGATGTCGGCGGCGTCATCGTTGGGGGCGGCGCACCGGTCGTGGTCCAGTCGATGACCAACACCGATACGGCCGATATCGATGGGACCGTGGCCCAGGTGGCCGCGCTGCATAGGGCCGGTTCGGAACTGGTGCGCATCACCGTCGACCGCGACGAGAGTGCGGCGGCGGTGCCGAAGATCCGCGAGCGGCTCGAGCGCCTTGGTCTCGACGTGCCGCTCGTCGGCGACTTCCACTATATCGGCCACAAGCTGCTTGCCGATCATCCGGCCTGCGCCGAGGCGCTGGCGAAGTATCGCATCAATCCGGGCAATGTCGGGTTCAAGGACAAGAAGGACAAGCAGTTCGCGGAGATCGTCGAGATGGCGATCCGCTACGACAAGCCGGTGCGCATCGGCGTCAACTGGGGTTCGCTCGACCAGGAACTGCTGACGCGGCTGATGGACGAGAACAAGGCGAACGGTTTTCCGCTGACGGCGCAAGAGGTGACGCGCGAGACGATCGTGCAGTCGGCGCTGCTCTCGGCGGAACTCGCCGAAGAGATCGGTCTGCCGCGCAACCGCATCATCCTTTCGGCCAAGGTTTCCGGCGTTCAGGACCTGATCGCCGTCTATGCCATGTTGTCGGCCCGCTCGGACCACGCACTGCATCTCGGCCTCACTGAGGCCGGCATGGGCACGAAGGGCATCGTCGCCTCGTCCGCTTCGCTCGGCATCCTCATGCAGCAGGGCATCGGCGATACGATCCGCATTTCGCTGACGCCTGAGCCCGGCGGCGACCGCACCCGCGAGGTGCAGGTGGCGCAGGAATTGCTGCAGGTCATGGGTTTCCGTCAGTTCATCCCTGTTGTTGCCGCCTGTCCCGGCTGCGGACGCACCACGTCCACGGTGTTCCAGGAACTCGCCCAGAAGATCCAGGACGACATCCGCCGCAACATGCCGGTCTGGCGCGAGAAGTATCCCGGCGTCGAGGGCCTGAAGGTGGCGGTCATGGGCTGCATCGTCAACGGCCCGGGCGAAAGCAAACATGCCGATATCGGCATCTCTTTGCCCGGCACCGGCGAAATGCCGGCCGCCCCCGTCTTCATCGACGGCGAGAAGGCAATGACACTGCGCGGCCCCAACATTGCCGGCGACTTCGAGACGCTGGTTTCCGACTATATCGAGAAGCGCTACGGCCGCGGCCAGGCGGCGGCCGAATAACGGACAGCCCGTCTACGGCAATTGTGGGCGATCAGAGCCGCGACGTCAGCAGCTTCAGCCCGGCAAAGGCAAAGAAACCGGCCATCAGGCTTTCGATCAGCCGCCTGGACTTCAGGTAGGCGCGGTGTACCGGCGTGAGCGAGAAGACGATCGCAAAGCCGCAGAAGGTCATCAGACCCAAGACCATGCAGCCACCGATAAAAGTTGCGGTAACGCCGACAGGCGCGCCCGCGGGCATGCCGAGTGACACCAGCATGATCCAGGAGAAGATCGCCTTGGGATTCGTCAGGTGGATGCCGAGCCCCTTGAGATAGAGCCGCTTCAGCGAGGTCTGCACCTTTGCCGTCGGCACGATCGCGCTCTTGTCGCTGCGCATGGCGGCGCGTAGCGCGTTATAGGCGAGCCAGAAGAGATAGCAGGCGCCGGCGATCTTCAAGACGATGATCGCGTGGCCATAGGCGCGGATCAGCGCCGAGAGACCGGAGGCCGTCAGCATTGCCCAGGTGTAACTTCCCGTCAGAACGCCAAGGGCAAGCGCCAGGCCCGCCTTTCGTCCCTGGCTGACCGAGGTGGTGATGATCGCCAGGATCGCCGGCCCCGGCGATGCGGTCGCGATCAGATAGGCGGTCCAGGCAATGAGAAGCTGCGGCAGATAGGGCGTCAGGTCGAACATGTAAGACAAGCTCCGGCTCGGTCGCCGGAGGCTAGATCAGTCCATCGCTTGTTTGAAACGGCGAAAATGTCACCGAGACAACTTAGAGGATCTCGTCTAGCGCCTCGATCAGGCGCGCGCATTCGGCATCGGTGCCGATGGTGATGCGCAGGAAATCGGAGATGCGCGGCTTGGCGAAATGGCGCACCAGCACGGCGCGCTCGCGGAGCGCCTTCATCAGCGTTTCTCCGCTATGGCCGGGATGCCGTGCGAAAACGAAGTTTGCCGACGAAGGCAGCACCTCGAAGCCGCGCGCTGTCAGTTCGGCCGTGAGCCGGTCGCGCGACGCGATGATCTTGGCGCGGGTCTCCTCGAACCAGGCTTCATCCTCGATCGCGGCGATGGCGCCGGCCTGGGCCGGGCGGCCGAGCGGATAGGAGTTGAAGCTGTCCTTCACCCGCTCCAGCGCCTCGATCAGCGGGCGCTGGCCAATGGCGAAGCCGACGCGCAAGCCCGCAAGCGCGCGCGACTTGGAGAAGGTCTGGACGACCAAGAGGTTCTCGTATTTCGAAACCAGTTCCGCGGCCGACTGGCCGCCGAAATCGACATAGGCCTCGTCGATGACGACGGGCTGGTCCGGATGGCTTGCGACCAGCCGCTCGATGTCGGCGAGCGGCAAAGCGATGCCGGTCGGGGCATTCGGGTTCGGCAGGATGATCGCGCCGCAGGGCCGGTCGTAGTCGGCGAGATCGATCTCGAAGCGATCGCTGAGCGGGATCTCGACCGTGTCGATCTCGAAGAGCCGCGCATAGGTCGAATAGAAGCTGTAGGAGATATCCGGATAGAGCAGCGGCGCGTCGTGCTTCAGTAAGCCGGCGAAGATGTGCGCCAGCACCTCGTCCGAGCCGTTGCCGACGAAGACTTCTTCGGCGGTCACGCCATAGCGTACGGCGATGGCCTGGCGCAGCTTCAGCGCCAGCGGGTCCGGATAAAGGCGAAGATCGCTGCTCGCTGCCGCGGCGATCGCGTCGAGCACCTTCTCAGACGGGCCGTAGGGGCATTCGTTGGTGTTGAGCTTCACCAGGTTGGCGATGCGCGGCTGTTCGCCAGGCACGTAGGGCTTCAGCTTGGAGACGATCGGCGACCAGTATTTGCTCATGGATCTAGCTCCTGCGATTGGCGATGAAACGGGCGGCTTCGACGAGAATGGCCGAGCGCGCTCCATAGGGCGCAAGCAGCGCTTCGGCTTCGACCACCAGTTGCTCCAGCCGGTCTTCCGCCCAGGTCTGGCCGTTGAGCGCGACCAGCGTGCCCTTGCCACGGGCGGCGTCCTTGCCGGTTGCCTTGCCCATGGTCTCAGCATCCGCGGTAAGGTCGAGCAGGTCGTCGGCAAGCTGGAAGGCAAGGCCGATCTTTTCGCCGAAGGCGCGAAGCCGCGCGCGGTCCTCCTTCGCGGCGCCGGCGACGATGGCGCCAGCCTCGCAGGCAAAGCGGATCAGGGCACCTGTCTTCATCGCCTGCAGCGTGACGATCCCGGCCTCGCCCGGTGGCGACTTTTCCGCGGCCAGGTCGAGCGCCTGTCCGCCGGCCATGCCGCCGTGGCCGGCGGCGCGTCCGAGCGCCAGGACCAGCTCCACCTTCTGCGCATCCGAAAGCGCTGTCTCGGGTGCTGCGATGATATCGAAGGCGAAGGTGAGCAGGCTGTCGCCGGCAAGAATCGCCGTCGCCTCATCGAAGGCCCTGTGCACGGTCGGCTGGCCGCGGCGCATGTCGTCGTCGTCCATCGCCGGCAGGTCGTCATGGACCAGCGAATAGCAATGCACGCATTCGAGTGCCGCGCCGGCGCGCAAGGCCGCATCGCGATTGCCGCCGAGCAGATCGGCGCATTCGATCACCAGGAAGGGGCGCAGACGCTTGCCGCCGTTCAGCACGCCGTGGCGCATGGCCGCGAGCAGGTTTGCCGGCCGGGCGATTTCGTCGGCTTCCGTCGTCTGGCCGAGCAGACGTTCCAGCAGACCCTCGACGGTGCGCGCATTGGTGGCGAGGCGACGGGTAAAAGGCGATGTGTCCTGGCTCATGCGCGCTCTTTGACATGGGCGAAGAGGGCTTTCAACGGGGATTCGTGTCGCAGCCGCGCGCTTTCCCTGGGACAGCCTTCTCCGCGCCTTGCCTTTTGCCAGAAAGCCCGTTCAACTCTGCCTGCGCATGCACTAAGAGAAGCGGATGGACAGCGAGGTGAACAGTCAGGCCGCGAACGTCGTTCCGGAAGCGCGCGAGGAGGGCGAATTGCCTTCCAGTCGCTGGTCTTCGCTTCGCCGGACGTTGCGCACGCGTCGCCGCCAGATCGTCCTGGCTGTCCTGGGCTTTCTCGTCCTTCCTTACGCGCTGATCGTTCTCTACCTGGTGGAGTTCATCCATCCCGTCTCGACGCTCATGCTGCGCGATCTCGTGCTGCTGCGCGGCTACGATCGGCAATGGGTCGAGTTCAATGATATCGCCCCGGTTCTGGTGCAGTCGGTGATGATGTCGGAGGACGGGCAGTTTTGCGCCCATGACGGCGTCGATTGGGGTCAGATGCGGGGCGTGGTCGAGGATGCGCTCGAAGGGGAATCCACCCGCGGCGCGAGCACCATTCCGATGCAGACGGTCAAGAACCTCTATCTCTGGAACGGTCGCTCCTTCCTGCGCAAGGGCATGGAACTGCCGCTGGCGGTCGCCGCCGACTTCGTGTGGAGCAAGCGGCGGATGATGGAGATCTATCTGAATATCGCCGAATGGGGCGACGGGATCTATGGTATCGAGGCGGCCGCCCGCCATCATTTCGGGGTTTCGGCGTCGAAGCTCTCGCGCCGGCAGGCGGCGCTGCTTGCGGTCTCGCTGCCCAATCCGAAGGAGCGCAACGCCGGAAAACCCGGCCGCGGTCTCAAGCGTCTGGCGAACCTGATCGAGCGCCGCGCCAGCCGCTCCGGCGGTTACATCACCTGCCTTTATAATTAGGATCAGACCTTTTCATTGGATGGGCTCGTCGGGCGATGTCATGCTCGCGTTGTAGAGTTCTGCCATCTGGGCCTCTCTCCCTTCGAAAGGCCCGATTGCTCCATGACCTTGATTTCCCCCTCGCTTCTCGCCCTTGGCCGTAGCGCCAACGATGCCCCGCCGAGACATCTCGGCACGCGCTACAACACCGAAGGCCAGTTCCTTTCGGAACCGGGCAACACGGTTGTGTCTCACGTTGCCGCCGGATCGCCGTCCGAGGCCGCCGTGCTTGCGGTGCGCGACCGGTTGATGGCGATGCCCGAGGCGCGGCAGTTCGCCTTTACCCAACCGTCCAGCCTGCACATGACGATCTTCCAGGGCATCATCGAACACCGCCGGAAGCTCCCTTACTGGCCGGCTGGCATGCCGCTCGATACGCCGATCGAGGTGATGACGGCGTACTACCGCGAACGGCTTGCGCATTTTGCGCCGCTGGAGCAGTTCCGCGCCCGCGTGACCGGGATCACGCCGACGGGCCTTGCACTCGAAGGCGACGGTGCCGCCGACCGCGCCTGTCTCAAGGCCTGGCGCGACGCTTTCGCGGAAGCCTTCGGCTATCGCCATCCGGATCATGACGACTACCAATTCCACATCACCTATGCCTACCCCGTCGATTGGCTCGACGATGCGGCGCTGCCGCGCTGGCAGGCGATGCTGGACGAGCAGCTCGCTTTTCTGCGCGAGCAGGCGCCGGTGATCGCGCTCGATCCGCCGGCCTTCTGCTCGTTCGAGGACATGAACCATTTCGAGGAACTGATCGTTTTCTCGGAGAGACCAGCAATCAAGGAACAGAAATGACCGGACTTACACTCTATGTCGGCAACAAGAACTATTCGTCCTGGTCGATGCGGCCATGGATCGCGATGACGGCAGCCGGCATCGATTTCTCGGACGTGGTCATTCCGTTCGATTTCGCCGCCGGCAATCCGGAGATCCGGACGATCTCGCCGACCGGAAAGGTGCCGCTGCTGCGCCACGGGGACCTGCTTATCTGGGAATCGCTGGCGATCATCGAATATGTCGCCGAACTCTTTCCCGACGCCGGGCTGTGGCCGGCCGACCCTCAGGCGCGCGCCCGGGCGCGCAGCTATTCGATGGAGATGCTGTCCGGTTTCCGCGCTCTGCGTGGTGCCTGCCCGATGAACATCCGTCGGCCAAAGCAGGCGCTGGACGTTGGCGCGGACGTCCGCGCGGACGCGGCACGTATCGAGCAGATCTGGGCGGAGGCGCTTGCGCGTTCCGGTGGCCCGTTCCTCTTCGGGTCCTTCAGCGCGGCCGATGCGATGTACGCGCCTGTGGTTAACCGCTTCGACGTCTATGATCTCGTTGCGGATCGAGAAACGCTCGGCTACATGAACCGCGTGAAGGCACATCCGGCGTTCCTGAAATGGGAGGAGGCCGCCCGCGCAGAGCCGTGGGTCGTCGCCGAAGACGAGGTCTGAAAAGGTCGAGTCGAAAAATTGCCCGTGGGGACTGGTCAAACGGCAGTTGTCCATGTATAAGCGCGCCAAATTTCCGTGATTAACATCTGTTTTACACGGCCATTTCGGCTGCTGAACAGTGTTTGCCCGATAAGTGGAGAATGAAATGGCTGTACCTAAAAGAAAAACGAGCCCGTCCAAGCGTGGCATGCGCCGTTCGGCTGACGCTCTGAAGACCCCGACCTACGTCGAAGACAAGAACTCCGGCGAACTGCGTCGCCCGCACCACATCGACCTGAAGACCGGCATGTACCGTGGCCGTCAGGTTCTGACCCCGAAGGAAAGCGCATAAGCGTTTCCGTTCGCGGATTAGGTTCAAAGGGCTGGCTCTGCCGGCCCTTTTGTTTTGCATCTGACATGATCTTGCTTGGACGCCGTGGTATCGCTGGCGCCTTGCGTGACGACGCCGCATAAACATGGTCCACCATAAACGCGGTCAAGGAGTTCTGATGCTTGCTGCCATACCGCTGCTGATCCTGCCTTTTGCAATCTACAATCTCGCGATGATCGGAATGTTCGGCGGCCTCGCCGGCCTGAACGCCGACATGGTGTCGCTCTCCATGCTATCAGGCGCGACCTGGACGATGCGCTTCGGCGACCTTCTGATCGTCGGCGCCCTGCTGTTGCTCTTCGTCGAATTGCTGAAAGCGACGCGCACGAGCAGCCGCGCACTGATGGATCATCTGCTCTCGATGATCCTGTTCATCGTCTTTTTGATCGAATTTCTGCTGCTCGCACCGGCGGCAACGCAGCTCTTCTTCATCCTGATGACCATCAGCTTCATCGATGTTATCGCCGGCTTTGCCGTGTCGATGCGCTCGGCCGGCCGGGACGTGTCGATCGGCCTCTAGGTCCAGACGGTTCGGGGCGACGCCGCCCCGATTTCCGCGATCTCTGTTCAGGTGAGGTGAAGGCAGGAACCGTATTCCTGCCTGGTGGTCCTGCTTAGCCGAGATTGTCGAGCTTGGTCTGGAGCGCGCGAAGCTGCTCCTTCAGCTCGTCGATATCCTTGGCTTCGGCCTTCTTTGTTTCCTTCACGGGCGGCGCGGTGATGAAGGGCGAAAACATCTGCATGGCCTGATGGAACATCTCGGTGTTGCGACGCACCTGCTCTTCGACAAGTTGCAGCGGAACCTGCAGGTTTTTGCCGAGCGGCGTGTCGCCGAAGGCCTTGTTGATCTGCTCGCGCATCTGCGACTGCTGCTCGGTGAAAGCCTGCATCGAGTGTTCGAGATAGCTCGGCACCACCATCTGCATCTGGTCGCCGTAGAACGAGATCAGCTGGCGCAGGAAGGAGATCGGCAGCAGCGTGTTGCCGGTCTTGGACTCCTGCTCGAAGATGATCTGCGTCAGCACGGAATGGGTGATGTCCTCGCCGGATTTTGCATCCTGAACGATGAAGTCCTCACCCTTCTTCACCATCACAGCCAGGTCGTCGAGCGTGACATAGGTGCTGGTCCCGGTGTTGTAGAGCCGCCGGTTCGCATATTTTTTGATAACGATCTGGCCTTCGTGCTTCGCCATCAGGGTCTCCTCTCCCCCATCATCCCGTCTTTATTGCGTTTTTCAGAGTATCCGCAAAAGCGCGCCGCTGACAATGTCTTTGTGCGTTGCGGCGACGCAAGTGCAAAATCTTGCGGTTGCGTTTTAGGTGACGCTTTTGTGGCACTGCATCAAGGCGTTTGACTTGCGTCGCGCGCTTTGCCAGTCTGCCTGCATTAGGCAAGAAGATCTGAGGAAACGTCCCATGAGCAATCCCTCCATCGTGATCGCCAGCGCCGGCCGCACCGCGGTCGGTTCCTTCAACGGTGCCTTTGGCAATACGCCGGCGCATGAACTTGGCGCTGCCGTCATCAAGGGCGTGCTCGAGCGCGCAGGCGTCGAGGCTGCCGAGGTCGACGAGGTGATCCTCGGCCAGGTGCTGCAGGCAGGCGAAGGCCAGAACCCGGCGCGCCAGGCGGCGATGAAGGCGGGCGTTCCTCAGGAAAAGACCGCCTGGGGCATGAACCAGCTTTGCGGCTCGGGCCTGCGCGCCGTCGCGCTCGGCATGCAGCAGATTGCAACCGGTGATGCTGAGATCATCGTCGCCGGCGGCATGGAGTCCATGTCGATGGCGCCGCATTGCTCGCATCTTCGCGGTGGCGTGAAGATGGGCGACTTCAAGATGATCGACACGATGATCAAGGACGGCCTGACCGACGCCTTCTACGGTTATCACATGGGCATCACCGCCGAGAACGTCGCTCGCCAGTGGCAGCTCAGCCGCGAGGAGCAGGATGCGTTCGCGCTCGCCTCACAGAACAAGGCCGAAGCCGCCCAGAAGGCCGGGCGCTTTGCCGACGAGATCATTCCCTTCATCGTCAAGGGTCGCAAGGGCGACGTCACCGTCGACCAGGACGAATACATCCGCCATGGCGCAACGCTCGACCAGATGACGAAGCTGCGCCCCGCCTTCGACAAGGAAGGCACGGTCACCGCCGGCAACGCTTCCGGCCTCAATGACGGCGCCGCAGCCACCCTGCTGATGACCGAGGCGCAGGCCTCCAAGCGCGGCATCCAGCCGCTCGCCCGTATCGTTTCCTGGGCAACCGCCGGCGTCGATCCGCAGGTCATGGGCACCGGCCCGATCCCGGCGTCGCGCAAGGCGTTGGCAAGGGCCGGCTGGGCGATCGGCGATGTCGAACTGGTGGAAGCCAACGAAGCCTTCGCTGCCCAGGCCTGCGCGGTCAACAAAGACCTCGGCTGGGATCCGTCGATCGTCAACGTCAATGGCGGCGCGATCGCCATCGGTCACCCGATCGGCGCTTCCGGCGCCCGCGTGCTCAACACGCTGCTTTTCGAAATGAAGCGCCGCGGCGTTTCCAAGGGGCTTGCAACCCTCTGCATCGGTGGCGGCATGGGCGTCGCCATGTGTGTCGAGCGGCTCTGATCGGTCTGGCGGCATGAACAGCGCCAGGTGGGTTCCATTTTCCCTGCTTCTGGCCGGTTCGCCGATCGTTTCTGCACATGCCAATCCCGCGCCTCTTAACGAGGCGCGGCTGGTAGAGTGCATGCTGGAACATACGACTTCCGACGAGGAGAGCGTTTTCAAGGACGTGATGGTCGCGGCCTTGAGAGATGACGGCGGCGCATTGAAGGTGTCGCTGGAGCAGCTCTCCGCGGTGATGATGGGTCTCGCGCTGGAGAAGTGCGAGGTGGCTCTGTCCGCGCTGGCTACGCCGCAGTTTCAAGCGGCCGCCGGGCTCTACGGGCAACAGGTCGGCGAAAAGCTGATGAAGAAGGCATTCGAAAAACTGAACTGATCAAGTGGGAGGCGCATATGAGCAGGGTAGCATTGGTCACGGGTGGGTCGCGCGGCATTGGCGCGGCAATTTCCATCGCACTCAAGAATGCCGGCTACAAGGTGGCTGCCAACTATGCCGGCAATGACGAGAAGGCTCAGGCCTTCAAGCAGGAAACCGGCATCCCGGTCTACAAATGGGACGTTTCCAACTATCAGGCCTGTGCCGAGGGCATCGCCAAGGTCGAGGCCGATCTCGGTCCGGTCGATGTGCTCGTCAACAATGCCGGCATCACCCGCGATGCCATGTTTCACAAGATGACGCCGGAGCAATGGGGTGAGGTGATCGGCACCAACCTCACCGGTCTCTTCAACATGACGCATCCGCTCTGGTCGGCCATGCGCGACCGTGGCTTCGGTCGCGTCATCAACATCTCGTCGATCAATGGCCAGAAGGGCCAGATGGGTCAGGCCAACTATTCGGCGGCCAAGGCCGGCGATCTCGGCTTCACCAAGGCGCTCGCCCAGGAAGGGGCTGCCAAGGGCATTACCGTGAACGCGATCTGCCCCGGCTATATCGGCACGGAGATGGTGCGGGCGGTGCCGGAGAAGGTGCTCAACGAGCGCATCATCCCGCAGATCCCGGTCGGCCGCCTCGGCGAACCGGAAGAAATCGCCCGCTGCGTGGTGTTCCTCGCCTCCGACGATGCCGGCTTCATCACCGGCTCGACGATTTCGGCGAACGGCGGACAGTTTTTCGTCTGAGCATCAGACAAGCCGAACATTACCGGACGGCGCCTTTCGAGGCGCCGTTTCCATGCGGCGGCAGCGCTGAAAATCCTGCTCGAAATCCTGAAGTTGCGCTGGCAGTTCCGTTGCCGGAGTGGGGCGTAGACACTATATCTTGTGGAGAACAAAGGTGGAATGACGCGCGGTCTGCGAGTCGCTGCCGAATGTTCCCGCACTGGTCGCGACTCTAAACTGCGATTCTCATTCTCTCACTTGGGTGAATCCCTGACGAATTTCGTGAAAAATTTTCCAGGCTTTCCAGAGTCTTGGATTCGGAATCCTTGGACCTGTCAGGCAATGGCAGAGCCGGGATTGTTGCGCGCCAAAGGGCCTGATGCGCGGAATCAGCTCCAGATTCAGTATGTGGTGCAACGTTCGGCGTTGAAATCTATATGTAGTCGTGAACATACAGTGAATCACAATGAGTCGTCGATTCGTCGCCGATTCGTTCCACGGCTGTTCCAATTGTCGATTGCGCCGACCACAACAGGTGGTGCAATGGGCTGAGAGATGCCAAGCGATGGTTTTAGTTGTCGGCGCCCCTTGCGTTTGGCTCGGTGCGTGGGCATGTGTTTGCCGCCAGCGTGAAAAGACGCTGCCGTAATTTCTGAATGCCCGGGATCGATGACGTGTCCGTTCACCCCATGATCCTGAGCGGCCGCGGTGTCACCGCGGTGCTCGGGCCTACCAATACCGGCAAGACGCACTACGCGATCGAGCGCATGATTGCGCACGACAGCGGCGTCATCGGCCTGCCGCTGCGGCTTCTCGCGCGCGAGGTCTATACGCGCCTGGTCGAAAGGGTCGGCCACCACAATGTCGCGCTGATCACCGGCGAGGAAAAGATCACCCCGCATCGCGCGCGCTATTCGGTCTGCACCGTCGAGGCCATGCCGCGCGAGACGACGGCGTCCTTCGTCGCGATCGATGAAGTGCAGCTTGCCGGAGATCTCGAGCGCGGCCATATCTTTACCGACCGGATCCTGCACCTGCGGGGTCGCGGCGAGACGCTGCTGCTCGGTGCCGGAACGATGCGGCCGATCCTCGAGCAGTTGCTGCCCGGCATCACCGTCGTCGAGCGGCCGCGCATGTCGCAATTGCTCTATGCGGGTTCGAAGAAGATCACCCGCCTGCCGCACCGCACGGCGATCGTCGCCTTCTCTGCCGACGAGGTCTATGCGATCGCCGAGCTGATCCGCCGCCAGCGTGGCGGTGCCGCCGTCGTGCTCGGCGCGCTGTCGCCGCGCACGCGCAATGCGCAGGTGGCGCTCTACCAGGAAGGTGACGTCGAATACCTGGTCGCGACCGACGCGATCGGCATGGGCCTCAATCTCGACGTCGACCATGTCGCCTTCGCGCAGGACCGCAAGTTCGACGGCTATCAGTTCCGCAATCTCAACCCGGCCGAACTCGCGCAGATCGCCGGCCGCGCCGGCCGGCACTTGCGTGACGGTACGTTCGGTGTGACCGGCCGCGTCGATCCCTTCGACAACGAGCTGGTCCACCGTATCGAGGCGCATGAATTCGATCCGGTGAAGGTGCTGCAATGGCGCTCGAAGGCGTTCGACTACGCGTCGATTGCCGCTCTGAAGAAGAGTCTTGAGGCCGCGCCGACGGTTCCCGGCCTTGCCCGGGCGCTACCTGCAGTAGACCAGCAGGCGTTCGAGCATTTGGCCCGCTACCCTGAGGTCGTCGACATCACGACCAATGCCGAGCGGGTGGAAAAACTGTGGGAAGCCTGCGCGCTGCCGGACTATCGGCGCATTACACCGGCTCAACATGCCGACTTGATCTCGACGATCTACGCGGATCTTGTCCGCCGCGGTACCGTAAACGAAGATTTCATGGCCGAGCAGGTCAGGCGGGCCGATCATACGGACGGTGAGATCGACACACTTTCGGCGCGAATCGCGCAGATCAGGACATGGACTTATGTGTCGAACCGGCCGGGATGGCTGGCCGATCCGACACACTGGCAAGAAAAGACGCGGGAAATTGAAGATCGATTATCCGACGCACTACATGAACGGTTGACGAAACGCTTTGTTGATCGCAGGACATCTGTGCTCATGAAGCGCCTGAGAGAGAATGCTATGCTGGAAGCTGAAATCAGTGTGAATGGTGATGTCTTCGTTGAAGGTCATCACGTAGGACAACTAACCGGTTTCCGGTTTACGCTGGCGACCGGCGGCGATGGCCCGGATGCCAAGGCTGTGCAGGGTGCTGCCCAGAAGGCGCTGGCGCTCGAGTTTGAGGCACGCGCCGCGCGGCTGCATGCTTCCGGCAACAACGACCTGGCGCTTTCGTCGGATGGTCTTGTGCGCTGGCTCGGCGATCCCGTCGCCCGTCTGACGGCAAGCGACCACGTCATGCGCCCGCGCGTCATCCTGCTGGCCGACGATCAGCTGCAGGCGAACGCCCGCGAGCACGTTCTGGCGCGCATCGAGCGTTTCGTGAACCATCACATCGGAACGGTCTTGAAGCCGCTCGACGATATTTCGCGCGCTGAAGATCTCGAAGGTCTCGCCAAGGGCCTCGCCTTCCAGCTCGTCGAAAACCTCGGCGTACTGTTCCGCCGCGATGTCGCAGACGACGTCAAGTCGCTCGACCAGGACGGTCGCGCTTCGATCCGCAAGTACGGCGTTCGCTTCGGCGCCTACCACATCTTCCTGCCGGCGCTCCTGAAGCCGGCGCCGGCCGAACTTATCACGCTCCTCTGGGCGTTGAAGAACGACGGCCTCGACAAGCCCGGCTATGGCGACCTCATCCCGATGCTCGCCGCCGGCCGTACGTCTGTCGTTACCGATCCGTCTTTCGAGCGGACCTTCTACAAGCTCGCCGGTTTCCGCTTCCTCGGAAAGCGCGCGGTGCGCATCGATATCCTCGAGCGCCTCGCTGACCTTATTCGACCGCTCCTTCAGTGGAAGCCGGGCACGCAGCCGCGTCCGGAAGGCGCCTATGACGGTCGCCGCTTTACAGCGACCACCTCCATGCTCTCGATCCTCGGTGCAACGCCCGACGACATGGAAGAGATCCTGAAGGGCCTCGGCTACCGCGCAGACAGCGTCAAGGCCGAGGAGGCCCAGGCCTTCCTCATGGGTCAGGATGGTGGTGCTGCGGCTGCTGCCGCCGCTTCCGAACCGGTCGCTGCGGTTGATGACGCCGATGCCGGCGACAGTGCGGCAGAAGCCGAGACTGCAGTCGTCGAGGCACCTGCTGCCGAGGCCGAAAAGGCCGAAGCTGACGTTGCCGTCGCTGCCGACGGGGCCCAGCCTGCTGAGGCTCAGGTGACCGAGACCCAAGTGACGGAGACCGGCGAGCCGGTCGAAGCCAAGCCCGTTCTGCTCTGGCGTCCTGGCACCCGTCAGGACAACCAGCGCCAGGGCGGTGGCCGCCACGAGGGCGACCAGCGTCGCGGCGGTCAGCGCCACGGGCGTGGCCAGGGCCAGGGCCAGGGCGAAGGACGTGAAGGCGGGCGCAAGGGTGGTCAGCAGGCGCGTGGCAAGCGCCATGACGGTGGCAAGCCGGAAGGCGGCCCGCGTCAGGATCGCGGCGAGCGTCATGATCGTCACGACCGCGGCGGCAAGCCGGGTCAGGGCAAATTCGAGGCGCGTCCGCCGCGTCGCGAAAAGCCGGTGGATCCGGATTCGCCCTTCGCCAAGCTTGCTGCTCTCAAGGAGCAGATGAAGAAGTAAGGTAGACCATGGAAAAACAGCCTGCGTCCAACCCGGCATCGCGCCAGCGTCTCGACAAGTGGCTGTTTTTCACGCGGCTGATCAAATCCCGATCGCTTGCGCAAAAGGCGATCGAGGGTGGCCGTGTCGCCGTCAACGACGAGCGCGTGACGCAGTCGTCGTTTCAATTGAAGACGGGCGATATGCTCGAACTTGCGCTCGACCGGCGCAGTCTGATCGTCCGGGTCCTGGGCCCGGGTGAGCGGCGCGGTCCCTATGAGGAAGCGCGTCTGCTTTACGACGATCTGACGCCAGAGCAGCCGAAGGAGAAGTTGTCGGCCTACGAGCTTGCCACGCGCGAGCGCGGAGCGGGCCGGCCGACGAAGAAGGAGCGGCGGGAAACCGATCGGCTAAAGCCCGATTTCGATCCGCGCGAGGACTGATGGGCGCCGCCAACCCTGCCCGCCGCTGGCTGTAAAACACGACGCGCTTTTGCGCGACAGCCTTTAGAAAACTCTGCCTTTGCCGTGGCGTTTCGCGCATTGAATATTCTTGCAAAGGGTCCATAAAGCCTTTACCTGACAGACCCACGTTGGGTGCATCGGGTTTGCTTCGGCAGCTATGCGCGCCGGACATTCCTAGCATGCGCGGACGACGAGCATCACCATTGATTGCCGTCTGCCATCAAACGTGAGCATTGGCTGGAGTACCTCATGACGTATGTCGTGACCGACAATTGCATTCGCTGCAAGTATACGGACTGTGTCGAAGTCTGCCCCGTGGACTGCTTCTACGAGGGTGAGAATTTCCTCGTCATTCATCCCGACGAGTGCATCGATTGTGGCGTTTGCGAGCCGGAATGTCCTGCCGAGGCGATCAAGCCGGATACCGAGCCGGGTCTTGATATGTGGCTGAAACTGAACGCGGATTTCGCTTCGAAGTGGCCGAACATCACCGTCAAGCGCGATCCGATGCCGGAAGCGAAGGAGATGGACGGCGTCGAAGCCAAGTACGAGAAGTTCTTCTCGACCGAGCCGGGCCAGGGCGACTGAGACGAAGCGGTCGCCGCCGTTCGTCGAGGCTGACGAAGCAAAGCTACCCCCGGGGCGCAAAGCTGGGGAAAACACGAGCCGCGCTCGCAGTTGCGAGAATGGTGGCTTGATGGCTGCCATGCAGCAAATTATTGATTTCGGCACTTTTTTGTGATAGGTTCCTTCTACTGATCCACAGAGGGTGTTTTTGCGCGCCCGAAAACCATCACGAAAGCAAA
>Ga0102591_1001132_pt1 | contig 39256 bp, 36 predicted proteins | sample AraplaCol_mCL_r2_2_FD_76860 | JGI IMG/M metagenome (GOLD analysis project Ga0102591, IMG submission 76860) | Arabidopsis root microbial communities from North Carolina, USA - plate scrape MF_Col_mCL_r2 (SPADES assembly) (version 2) | ecosystem: Host-associated > Plants > Roots > Endosphere...
TCGGCACGCTCAGCCTGGTCAGCCAGGGCAAGCTGCTGCGCGCGCTGCAGGAGGGCGAGATCGAGCGCGTGGGCGGCACGCGCGTGCTGGAGGTCGATGTCCGCGTGGTCGCCGCGACCAACGTCGACCTGCAGGCCGAGGTCAGCGCCGGGCGCTTCCGCGAGGACCTCTACTACCGCCTCAACGTCTACCCCATCCACCTGCCGCCGCTGCGCGAGCGGCGCGACGACGTCCCGCTGCTGATGGCGCATTTCCTGCGGCGCGAGGCCCAGCGGCACGGCCGCCACCCGACCGGCTTCACGCCCCGCGCGGTGCGGGCCATGCTGCATTACGCCTTCCCCGGCAACATCCGCGAGCTGCAGAACCTGGTCGAGCGCGGCGTCATCTCCGCCGAGGACGGCCAAGCCATCGACGTGGCCCACATGTTCCGGCGCGAGCAGCTCAGCGACGAGGCGCTGCTGGCCATCGGCGCGCACGGCACGCTGCGCAAGGGCGCGGCGCCTGCGCCGCGCCTGCTGGACCTGCTGGGCGAGGCCCTGCATCCCGGCAGCGCCGGCCACGTGGCGCTGGACGCCATCGAGCGCCAGCTGCTGCGCGAGGCCACCGAGGCCGAGCACGGCAATCTCGCCGCCGCCGCCCGCCGGCTGGGACTCACGCGCGCGCAGCTGGCCTACCGGCTCCAGCGCGCCGCGCAACCGCCCGCGCCCGCCGGTTGAGCCGCGATATCGCCCTCCGACGATCGATTCATTTCGCTAATCAATCCACTGGTTCGCGGCCAGCGGCGTCATCGCCACTGGCCCGCTCATTCTCGCCATCCTCATGCGATTCATGGCCTTCAAAGCCGGTGATCACGACGTGTAGATCCGTGCAAACCCTGAAAGACACGACTCGCTTTTAGTTAATACTGTTAATCATCAGCAGCCAAGCAACTGGCCTCGCCAGTCGTTCCCATGCCCGACTTCTCCGCCCGATTCGATGATCACTGGCTCCTCGATGGCGCGCGCACGCCGCTGGTGGACTACTGCGGCGCGCTGGCCGAGGTCTCGCCCATCGACCTGGGCATCAAGGCGGCCCGCGCCGCGCTGACGCGCGCCCAGGTGCCTGGCGCCGCCATCGACTCGGTGGTCACCGCCTCGATGGCGCAGGCCTCCTTCGACGCCTACATGCTGCCGCGCCACATCGGTCTGTACGCCGGCGTGCCCATCGCGGTGCCGGCCATCCTGGTGCAGCGCATCTGTGGCAGCGGCTTCGAGATCATTCGCCAGGCCGCGGACCAGATCACGCTGGGCTACGCCAGCCTGGCGCTGGTGGTGGGCGCGGAGTCGATGTCGCGCAACCCGATCTGCGCCTACACGCACCGCGGCGGCTTCCGGCTCGGCGCGCCGGTCGAGTTCAAGGACTTCCTGTGGGAAGCGCTGGACGACCCGGCCGCGAAGGTCTCGATGATCCAGACCGCCGAGAACCTCGCCCGCCAGTACGGCATCACGCGCGCCGAGGTCGACGCCTATGCCGCGTCCTCGTTCGAGCGCGCGCTGCGCGCTCAGGCCGAGGGCTTCCATGCCGGCGAGATCGTGCCGGTGACGAGCGAGCGCTTCGAGCTCGACGGCTACGAGCCGCGCGGCATCCGGCTGCCGCGCAAGGTCGCCGTCGCGGACCGCGACACGCATCCGCGTCCGTCCTCGTTCGAGGCGCTGGCCGCGCTGCGGCCGGTCTACGAAGGCGGCGTGCAGACGGCGGGCAACTCCTCGGCGCTGGTGGATGGCGCGGCGGCGGTGGTCGTGGCCTCCGGCGTCCAGGTGCGCGATCGCGGGCTGCGGCCGCTGGCGCGCCTGCGCGGCGCGGCGGCCGCCGGGGTGCCGCCCGAGATCATGGGCATCGGCCCCGCGCCGGCCATCCGCGCGCTGCTGTCGCGCTGCGGGCTGACGCTGGCCGACATCGACCTCTTCGAGATCAACGAGGCCCAGGGCGCCCAGACCCTGGCCTGCGCGAAGGAGCTCGGTCTGGACCTGGACCGGCTCAACGTCAATGGCGGCGCCATCGCGCTGGGCCATCCGCTGGCCGCCACCGGCGTGCGGCTCACGCTGACCGCCGCGCGGGAACTGCAGCGCCGCGGCGGCCGCTACGCCGTGGTCTCCGCCTGCGTCGGCGGCGGCCAGGGCATGGCGCTGCTCATCGAGAACCCTGACGCCTGAGGCCCGCATGAAGATCATCACCGCCGACCAGGTCGGCCCCCTCGTCCAGGACGGTGCGACCGTCTTCCTCGGCGGCCTGGCCATGATGGGCCTGGCCGAGGAAGCGCTGCAGGGCCTGGAGCGCCACTTCCTCGCCACCGGCCACCCGCGCCAGCTCACCACCTGGGCCTGCGGCGCCATCGGCAACGCCGGCAGCGGCGGCATGACGCACCTGGCGCACCCGGGCATGGTCAAGCGCGTCGTCGCGGGCCATTTCGGGCAGACCGGCAAGGCCATGATGGCCATGGTCCATGCCGGCGAGGTCGAGGCCTACAACTTCCCGCAAGGCTCGCTGTCCAGCCTCACGCGGCACATCGCCAGCCGCTCGCCGGGCCTGCTGACCAAGGTCGGACTGGGCACCTTCGTGGACCCGCGGCAGGAAGGCGGCCGGCTGAATGCAGCGTCGCGCGAGGACCTGGTGCGCCTGGTCGAGTTCGAGGGCGAGGAATGGCTCTTCCATCCCGCGCCGCGCATCGACGTCGCCTTCATCCGCGCCACCTATGCCGACGAGCGCGGCAACCTCAGCATGGACAAGGAAGGCGTGCTGCTGGAGCAGCTCGCCATCGCGCAGGCGGCGCGCGCCTGCGGCGGCATCGTCGTGGCGCAGGTCGAGGCGGTGGTGGCCGCCGGCAGCCTGCATCCCAAGAGCGTGAAGGTGCCCGGGCTGGTGGTGGACTACGTGATCGTCGCCCAGCCCGAGAACCATCTGCAGACCATCACCACGGCCTTCAATCCCGCCTTCAGCGGCGACGTGCGCGTGCCGCTGGACCGCGTGCCGGCGCTGCCGCTGGACGAGCGCAAGGTCATCGCCCGCCGCGCCGCGATGGAGCTGCGGCCCGGCGCGGTCACCAACCTGGGCATCGGCATCCCGGCCGGCGTGCCATCGGTAGCGGCCGAGGAAGGCGTGGCGGGCCTGCTCACGCTGAGCGTCGAATGCGGCGTGAACGGCGGCGTGCCCGCGCAGGGCGGCGACTTCGGCCTGGCCTACAACCCCGAGTCCATCATCGAGCAGTCCTCGCAGTTCGACTTCTACGACGGCGGCGGCCTGGACTGCAGCTTCCTGGGCCTGGCCCAGACCGACCGCCACGGCAACGTCAACGTCAGCAAGTTCAACGGCCGCCCGGTGGGCTGTGGCGGCTTCATCAACATCACGGCTGCCACGCCGCGCCTGGTGTTCTGCGGCAGCTTCACCGCGGGCGGCGTCGAGCTTGCCGTCTCGGACGGCGCGCTCCACATCCGCCAGGAAGGCCGCGCGCGCAAGTTCGTCGAGCAGGTCGAGCAGATCACCTTCAACGGCCGCGATGCCGCGCGGCGCGGCCAGGAGGTGCTCTTCGTCACCGAGCGCGCCGTCTTCGCGCTGCGCGAGGAGGGCCTGGAGCTGACCGAGATCGCACCCGGCATCGACCTCGAGCGCGACGTGCTGGCCCACATGGAATTCCGTCCGCTGATGCGCGGCGTGAAGACCATGGACGCCGGACTCTTCCGCGACCATTGGGGCGGCCTGGCCGCCGCCCTTGCCGCATCGACCTCCGCATGACCCTCGCATGAACGCCGCCACCGACTTCCTCCCCGCCAGCGGTCTGCTGGCCCAGCTCGACCTGCTGCTCATCGAGCATGCGGGCGCCATCACCCGGCTGCGCCTGAACCGCCCGGCCAAGCGCAACGCCATCAACGAGGCGCTGATCCGCCAGCTGCACACCGCGCTGCTCAACCTGCCGGCGTCGACGCGGGCGCTGGTGATCAGCGGTGAAGGCGAGCACTTCTGCGCCGGCCTGGACCTGTCCGACCTCAGCGAACGCAGCGTGGCCGAAGGCGTGCTGCACTCGCGCGGCTGGCATGTGGTCATGGACGCGCTGCAGTTCTGCAGCGTGCCGGTGGTGGTCGCGCTGCATGGCGCGGTCGTCGGCGGCGGACTGGAGCTGGCGGCCGCCGCCCACATCCGCGTCGCCGACGAGACCGCCTACTTCGGCCTGCCCGAGGGCCAGCGCGGCATCTTCGTCGGCGGCGGCGGCTCGGCCCGCATCCCGCGCCTGGCCGGCGTGGCCTGCATGACCGACATGATGCTCACCGGCCGCGTCCTGGACGCCCAGGAGGGCGAGCGCCGCGGCCTGGCGCAGTACGTGGTGCCGGCCGGACAGGCCGTCGCCAAGGCGATCGAGCTGGCCGCGCGCATCGCGCAAAACGCACCGCTGTCCAACTTCGCCGTGACGCAGGCGCTGCCGCGCATCGCCGATCTGCCGCAGGCCGACGGCCTGTTCATGGAGTCGCTGATGGCGGCCATCGCCCAGGGCGACGAAGTGGCCAAGCAGCGGCTGCAGGACTTCCTGCAAAAGCGCAGCCCCAAGGTCCTCAAGTCATGACGCCGCGCTACCGCCCCGTGGCCGTCGGCGGCTGCCTGGACCGCGCGCGGGTCGAGCACCGCGGCGACGGCGGCTTCGTGCTGCGCTCGCCCGAAGCGCTGGCGCCCTACCCGCGGCACATGGGCGAGCGCCTCGCGCACTGGGCGCGGACCGCGCCGGACCGGCTGTTCGCGGCCAGGCGCGGCCCGGACGGCGCATGGCGCCGTCTCGGCTACGCGGACATGCTGACGCGGGCGCGCTCGCTGGGCCAGGCGCTGCTGGACCGGGGACTGAGCGTCGAGCGGCCGCTGGTCATCCTGTCCGACAACGACCTCGAGCACCTGAGCCTGATGCTGGGCGCGATGTGGGCGGGCATCCCGTGCGTCAGCCTCTCGCCGGCCTATTCGCTGGTCTCGACCGACTTCGGCCGGCTGCGCCACATCGTGGCCAAGGCCACGCCGGGCGCGCTCTACGCGGCGGACGCCAGCTACGAGCCGGCCATCGAGGCCGCGTTGTCGGCCGCGCCCGGGGACACGCGCATCGTGCTCGGCGAAGGCCGGCTGGCGGGCCGGGCGGCGGAGCGCTTCGACGAGTTGCTCGACACCGCGCCGGGGCCCGCGCTGGAGGCGGCCCATGCGCAGGTGGGTCCCGACACCATCGTCAAGCTGATGTTCACGTCGGGCTCGACCAAGGCGCCCAAGGGCGTGATCGTGACGCAGCGCATGTGGTGCGCCAACCAGCAGATGACGCTGCAGACCCTGCCCTTCCTGGCGCAGGAGCCGCCGGTGACGCTGGACTGGCTGCCGTGGAATCACACCTTCGGCGGCAACCACAACCTGGGCATCGTGCTCTACAACGGGGGCAGCCTGTACATCGACGAGGGCAAGCCGGTGCCCGGCCGCTTCGAAGAGACACTGCGCAACCTGCGCGAGGTCGCGCCGACGATCTTCTTCAACGTGCCCAAGGGCTATGACGAACTGGTCTCGGCGCTGCGGGCCGACAGCGCGCTGCGCGACCATTTCTTCAGCCGGCTGAGCCTGGTCGAATGTGGCGGCGCCGGCCTGTCGGCCAAGACGCTGGACGCCTTCAACGAACTGGCCGAGGCCGCCATCGGCGCGCGCATCCGCCTCGCCGCGGGGCTGGGCATGACCGAGACCGCGCCGACCTGCACCTTCGCCATCCCAGAGGACTCCCGCCCCGGCTTCATCGGCTGCCCGATGCCCGGCGTGGACGTGAAGCTGGTGCCGGCGGGCGACAAGCGCGAGGTGCGCTTCCGCGGCCCCAACGTGATGCCCGGCTACTGGCGCGAGCCGGAACTCACGCATGAGGCCTTCGACGATGAGGGCTACTACCGCACCGGCGACGCGGCGCGGCCCGCCGATCTCGGCGATCCGTCGCTGGGGCTGATGTTCGACGGACGCCTGGCCGAGGACTTCAAGCTGTCCACCGGCACCTTCGTCAGCGTCGGGCCGCTGCGCGCCCGGGTCATCGCGCTGGGCTTTCCCTGCGTGCACGACGCGGTCGTCACCGGCCTGGACCGCGACGAGATCGGCCTGCTGATCGTGCCGCGCATGGGCGAGGCGCGCCGACTGGCCGAGCTGCCCGACAGCGCCCCGGCCGCCGAGGTGCTGGCGCATTCGATCGTGCGCGGATTCTTCCAGGACCTGGCCGACCGGCTCTGGGCCGAAGGCACCGGCAGCGCCAACCGCCCGGCGCGGCTGCTGGTGCTGGCCGAGCCGCCATCCATCGACGGCGGCGAGATCACCGACAAGGGCTCGATCAACCAGCGCGCGGTGCTGAGCCGCCGCGCCGCGCTGGTCGAGCTGCTGCACGGGGCGGCCGACGGCCATCCCGACGTCATCACCCCCAACCGCTGAGCTCCCATGAACCTCTCTGGACAAGCTGCCCTCGTCACCGGCGCCGGCTCCGGCCTGGGCGAAGCCGTCGCCCGCGCGCTCGCCGCGCAGGGCGTCCGCGTCGCGCTGCTCGACATCAACGACGCCGGCGCCCGGCGCGTCGCCGCCGACATCGGCGCCGATCGCGCGCTGCCGCTGCGCTGCGACATCACCGACACCGCCTCCGTCACCGCCGCGCTGGACGCGGCGGCGGCGGCCCATGGACCGGCCCGCATCCTGATGAACGTCGCCGGCATCGGCACCGCCAAGCGTCTCGTGCAGCGTGACGGGTCGCCCGCGCCGCTGGAGGATTTCGAGCGCGTGGTGCGCATCAACCTGATCGGCACCTACAACATGACGCGCCTGGCGGCGAGCCGCATCGCGGCGCTGACACCGCTGGCCGACGGCGAACGGGGGGTCATCGTCAACACCGCGTCGGTCGCCGCCTTCGACGGGCAGGTGGGTCAGGAGGCCTATGCCGCGTCGAAGGGTGGCATCGTCGGCATGACGCTGCCGCTGGCGCGCGACCTCGCGCAGTTCGGCGTGCGTGTCTGCACCATCGCGCCCGGACTGTTCGCGACGCCGCTGATGAAGGAGCTGCCCGAGGAGGTCCAGCAGAGTCTGGCCGCATCCATCCCCTTCCCCAAGCGCCTGGGCCTGCCCGAGGAGTTCGCCGCGCTGGCCGCGCACATCGTCGCCAACGGCCACCTCAATGGCGAGGTCATCCGCCTCGACGGCGCGCTGCGCATGGCGCCGCGCTGACCGCGCAAGGAAACCCGCACCATGTTCCTCACCAACACCTGGTACGTCGCCGCGCGCAGCGACGAGGTCGGCGGCGGCCAGCCGCTGGGCCGCAAGATCTGCAACCACGCGATGGCCTTCTTCCGCGACAGCGCCGGCGCGGTCCATGCGGTGGAGGACTTCTGCCCCCACCGCGGCGCGCCGCTGTCGCTGGGCCGCGTGGCCGGCGACACGCTGGTCTGCGGCTACCACGGCCTGGCCATGGGCGGCGATGGCAGGACGGTGTCCATGCCCTGCCAGCGCGTGCGCGGCTTCCCGGCCATCCGCAGCTTCCCGGTCCACGAGGCGCATGGCTTCATCTGGGTCTGGCCGGGCGACGCCGCGCGCGCCGACCTGGCCGCGCTGCCGGCCTTCGAGTGGCTGGGCAACCCGGCCTTCGGCTATGGCGGCGGCCTGTACCGCATCGCCTGCGACTACCGGCTGATGATCGACAACCTGATGGACCTCACGCACGAAACCTACGTGCATGCGGGCAGCATCGGCCAGAAGGAGATCGACGAGATCCCCTGCAGCACGCGCGTCGATGGCGACCATGTGATCACCGAGCGCCACATGCGGGGCATCGAGGCGCCGCCGTTCTGGCAGATGGCGCTGCGCATGAACGGCCTGCCGCACGACCAGCCGGTGGACCGCTGGCAGATCTGCCACTTCACGCCGCCGAGCCACATCATGATCGAGGTCGGCGTGGCGCTGGCCGGCCACGGCGGCCATGAGGCGCCCGACGAGGTCAAGGCGGCAAGCTGGGTGGTGGACTTCATCACCCCGGAGACGGATACCTCCATCCACTACTTCTGGGGCATGGCGCGCCGGTTCAAGCCGCGCGACGAGGCGCTCACCGCGCAGATCCGCGAGGGCCAGGGCCGGATCTTCGCGGAGGACCAGGAGATGCTGGAGCGCCAGCAGCAGAACCTGCTGGCCTGGCCGCAGCGCCAGCTGCTGATGCTGAACATCGATGGCGGCGGCGTGCAGTCGCGCAAGGTCATCGAACGTCTGATGGCGGCGCAGGCATGAGCGACCTGATCCCTGTCCGCGTCCTGGCCAAGACCGCGGTCGCGCGGGACGTCTGCGCCTTGAGCCTGGTCGCGGCCGACGGTGGCGCCCTGCCCGCCTTCACGGCCGGCGCGCATGTGGACGTGCATCTGCCGGGCGGTCTGGTGCGTCAGTACTCGATCAGCAACGATCCCGCCGACGCCCGCCAGTACGTGCTGGGCGTGCAGCTGGCGGCGGACTCGCGCGGCGGATCGCGCGCGGTGCACGAACAGCTGGCGCCGGGCCAGACGCTACGCATTGGCGCGCCGCGCAATCACTTCGCGCTGGCGCCGGCGGCGCGCCACAGCCTGCTGATCGCTGGCGGCATCGGCATCACGCCGCTGCTGGCGATGGCGCGCCAGCTCGCGCGTGAAGGGGCGAGCTTCGCGCTGCACTACGCGGCGCGCGACGCCGGGCGCGCCGCGTTCCGCGCCGAGATCGAGGCCAGCGCCTGGGCCGGCGCGGCCCGCTTCCATGTCGGGCCAGACCGGCTGGACGTGCGCGCGCTGCTGGCTGAGCAGGCGGCCGGCACGCATGTGTACGTCTGCGGTCCCCGGCGCCTGATCGATGCCGTCACCGATGCCGCCGAGCAACTGGACTGGACGGGCGAGCGGGTGCATCACGAGTTCTTCGCCGGTCCCCAGGCGCCGCCACCGGACGAGGATCGTCCGTTCGAGATCGAGTTGCGCTCGGGCCGCGTCATCCCCGTGGCGGCGGGACAGAGCGCCGCGCACGCGCTGATCGCCGCGGGCGTGCCGCTGCTGACCTCCTGCGAGCAGGGCGTCTGCGGCACCTGCCTGACGCGTGTGGTCGCGGGCGAGCCGGAGCATCGCGACCTCTACCTCACCTCCGAGGAGCAGGCGGCCAACGACCAGTTCCTGCCGTGCTGCTCGCGGGCACGTGGTCCCCGGCTGGTGGTGGATCTGGGCTGAAGCCGGGCGGCTCCGCCGCTTCTGACTCAAGGCTCGCGCCGGATCGCCGCATCGATGGCCCGCAGCAGGTCGCCTTGCCCGAAGGGCTTGGCGACGCGGCGGAACCACGGGATGGCGGTGTCGCTGGCCGCCGCGGTTTCCGCGCCCGCGCTGACGGCGACCACGGGGATGCCGGCGGTGCGCGGGTCCTGCGCCAGCAGCTCGAAGGCCTGATGTCCCGTGAGTTCGGGCATGCAGTTGTCCATGAGGATGACCGCAGGCCGATGCGCGATGGCCAGGGCCACGCCCTCGCGGCCATTGCTGGCGGTGATGAGGCGCAGGTCCTCGCGCGGGGACAGCTGCGCGCGCACCAGTTCCTGGCTGGGCAGGTCGTCTTCCACGAGCAGCACGGTGTGATGACCGGGCGTGTCGGCGGCGCGCTGCGGCGGCGCGGCGATGGGCGTGTCGGCCGCCGCGGCGGCCTCGCCCCCTTCCTTGACGACGAGATCGATCCAGAAGGTGCTGCCCTGGCCAGGCGTGCTGTCCACGCCGATGCGGCCGCCCATCAACTCGACGAGATGCTTGGTGACCACCAGGCCGAGGCCCGTGCCTTCGACGCCGCCGGGGCCTTCCTGCGTGCGTCCGAGGCGATTGAAGGGCTCGAAGAGATGGGCGACCTGCTCCGGCGCGAGTCCGTGGCCGCGGTCGCTCACCTCGACGCGCAGGTGCTGGCGATCAGCGGACCGCACGGCCAGCGTGAGTTCGCCGTCGGCGCGGTTGTACTTCACCGCGTTGGACAGCAGGTTGAGCAGGACCTGCTTCAGCCGCGTGCGGTCGGCCACGACGGCCAGGTCCTCGGGCGGCGTGGCGAAGCGGGTCTTCAAGCCGCGCGCCTGGGCCTGCGGCTCGATCATCGCGGCGCATTCGGCCAGCACGGCATGCAGCGCCAGCGGCTGCAGGTCGAGCTCGACCTTGCCGGCCTCGATGCGCGCCAGGTTCATCAACTCGCTGATGAGCGTCAGCAGGTGTTCGCCGGCCTGGAGGATGTGGCCGTTGAACTGGGTTTGACGCTCGGCCGGAAAGCCGTGGCCGGGCTCGGCCAGCAGGCGCGAGAAGCCGATCACGGCGTTCAGCGGCGTGCGCAGCTCGTGGCTCATGCGGGTGAGGAACTCGCTCTTGGACTGGCTGGCCCGCTCGGCGGCGCGGGTGGCCGCCACCAGCTCGCGGTTGCTGGTCTCGAGCTGCTCGGTGCGCTGCGCGACGCGGCGCTCCAATTCCTCGTTGAGCTGGCGCAGCGCGGTCTCGGCGAGCACCCGCTCGGTCACGTCCAGCGGCGCCACGAAACGGGCGGCGCGGCCGTTGTAGGTCAGCTCGTGCGAGGTGATCTCGACGTAGATCAGCCGCCCGTCGCGCAGCCGGTGACGCCACACGCCGCTGTTGAAGACCTCGGGCGGCGTCAGCAGCACCGACTGCTCCACCGCGCCCACGTCCTCGGGCGGGCGGATGTCGCGGATGGTCATGGACAGGAACTCGTCGCGCGAGTAGCCGTATTTCTGGCAGGCGACCTCGTTGACGTCCAGGAAGGCCAGCGTCTGCAGGTCGTAGATCCACATCGGCACCGGGTTGGCCTCGAACAGGCGCTGGTACCAGCGGGGGTCGGATGTACCGGGTGCCGGGCACTGCGTCATGAGGGGTTCCTCTCCTGCGAAGTGACTCTCGCCTGCCGTGGGTGGGCCAAGCATAGACCGAACCGGCCGGACGAACAGCCGCCCCGCCAGTCACCCGCGAATGGCGCCTGGGCATGCCGCGTGCCGCAGGGCATCGACGGGCCTCTTTGCCGCCCGGGAGACGGAGTCGTGCATGTCTGAAGCATCGAGCGAGGACCGGTTCTTCAGCGGCTTCTCCGCGCAACACGTGGCCCTGTCGGGCGCGACGCTCTGGTGCCGCTCCGGCGGTGCAGGCGGCCTGCCGCTGTTGCTGCTGCACGGGCATCCGCGCACCCACGCGACCTGGCATGCCGTGGCGGCGCGGCTCCAGGGAGATTTCCAGGTCATCTGTCCGGACCTGCGCGGCTATGGGCGGTCAAGCAAGCCGCCCACCGACGCCGAGCATGCGCCGTACAGCAAGCGCGCGATGGCGCGCGACATGGCGGAGCTCATGACGAGCCGAGGCCATCGGCGCTTTGTCGTGGCCGGGCATGACCGGGGGGCGTATGTCGCGCTGCGGCTGGCGCTGGACCATCCGGAGCTGGTGTGCGGCCTGGTGATCCTGGAGGCGGTGCCGATCTCGGAGGCCCTGGGCCGCTGCGACGCGCGGTTCGCGCAGCGATGGTGGCACTGGTTCTTCTTCGCCCAGCCGGACAAACCGGAGGCCGCGATCAACGCCGATCCGAATGCCTGGTACGGCGCGCCGGAACGCAAGCGGCAGCGGATGGGCGACGAGGCCTTCGAGGACTATCAACGCGCGATCCACGACCCGGCCACCGTGTCCGCCATGCTGGAGGACTACCGGGCCGGGCTGGGGGTGGACCGGGAGCACGAGCTGGCCGATGTGCGGGCGGGGCGCCAGGTCGCCAGCCCCATGCTGCTGGGCTGGGCCAGCGGCGATGACCTCGGTGAGCTCTATGGGAAGCCCGCCGCGGTGTGGGCGCGCTGGTGCGCGCATCCGGTGCAGGAGGTGGTGTTCGACTGCGGACATCACATCGCCGAGGAGCGCGCCCCCGAGCTTGCGCAGGCCATCGCCGCATTCGCGGCGCGTTGCGCCGGGCTCGGGGCTACGTCGTGAGCGCCAATGCGCTGACGCCGAGTACCGACGCGACGATGAGGTAGGAGATGAGGCCCCGTCTCACCGTCCAGCGCCCCGAGCCCACGAGAAGGATCAGGACGAACGTGCTCATCACGGCGACGGCCAGCACGCCGTACATGCCCAACGCGGTCGCGCGGGCGCAGGACTCGTTGCACTGGGGCGTCCACAGCATCCAGAGCCAGCGCACGGCAAGCGCCGTACAGAGGGCCATCAGCACAGTTGCCGCTGCCCGGCTTCCTATTTGACTTCCCAGAACCATATCGTCTTCGCCTTGTTGAGGCTGGAGAACCACGGGCCGGACTCTATGCCGAGGCCAAAACGCAGGAAAGTGACCGCCACGCCTTCAACACCAGAGGCCGTCATCCGGCTGCCATTCCAAAGATCGATATGGTCGCCGGTCGGCAGCTTCTCGTTGCCTCGCGTCCAGTAGTCCGCGAAATAGACGATCCCCGTGCGACCCCGGATCTTGCTCTCCCAGCGTTCGCCAGTGATGGTCTCGGCCGGAGCAATGCCTGGGACAGATTGAATCTTCAACCACTCGGCCAACTCCTGGGCCCGGATCGCGATCCTGGCGCCTTTGATGAGCACAACGGCGCCCTTGAACCTCTCCAGCTTCACCCCCGCCTCAAGGAGGGCGAGGCTGATCTTGATCGCGCATTGGTTGTCGAAGCCCTCGGGCACCTTGCCGGTCTTGAGGTCAAGGTAGGGCTTTGACGAGGGATAAGCCGCCCACAGGACGCCGAACATGACCGATCCCTGCGCGGGTTGCCGGGTCGACTCGGGGCCAAGGCCCAGAGGCCCGGGGGCGCTGCTCCTGTGCCGGCAATTGGTACCAGCGTCGATCGCCTCGCCATCGGTGACGCACTGCGGTCCCGGCCGCCTTCCCGGCATCGTCGACTCCCATGGGGCCTGCCCGATATTGGACTCGTCCCACTCTATGGACGGGGTCCCCTCATGAATTGATGACCTACGTCACAACAAATCGCAGGGCGAGATGAGGCAGGAAGAACGGACCATGCGAGGCACGAGCCGCTCCGCCGTTTGACGCTGACCGATAACCTAGGGTTTTTACTGATTTTTAGACCCTTGAAGCGGGCGCGCGCAGTTCCTAAATCCGGCTCGTCAAGCCATCACTCGATTCGGATGAGGACCTGGATCATGGCCAAGCAGCAAGTTGAATCGTCCCGCGCGCCCATGCGGCGCTCCTCGCGCCCGGCGCGCCTTCCACTGAGCCTGTCGCAGCTTCAGGCCTACCTGATCGCACGCGACGCGCTGCGGCGCCTCAAGGGGCCCTCGCGGCCGCTGCTCGCGCGGGAGCCCTCCCCGCCGCCGGCTGCTTCTCGCGCGTCTCCAGCTTCTCCCGCTTCTCGCGAGCATCCCCCGCAGCGCTGACCCGCGCCGCATCCGATCGACCGCGGCAGGCGCGCCCGCGCCCGCCTCGGGGATGGTCTTCGCCCCATCGGGGCACCGGAGCCGGCGGCGGCCGCCGGCTCCCTCAACCCAGGAAAGGAGGTCTTTCATGTTCGATCCCGCATTCCATCGGCCTCGCGGCCTGCTCGATCAGCTGGCGCAGCTGCAACAGGCGCTGTCGCGCTCGCTGGCGCCGGACGGCTTCGCCGACGGCATCCGCTCGTCGGCGGCGGGGAGCTTCCCGCCGATCAACGTCGGCCGCACCGAGCGGTCCATCGAGGTCTACGCCTTCGCACCGGGCCTCGAGCCCGAGGCCATCGACGTGACGGTCGAGCGCGGCGTGCTGCGCCTGTCCGGCGAGCGCAAGCCCACGCGCCGCGCCCAGGACGAGTCGGTGCAGGTGTACGCCGCCGAGCGCTGGCACGGCCGCTTCAGCCGCGCCGTCAGCCTGCCGGACGACGCCGACACCAGCAGCGTGGAGGCGAACTACCGCGACGGCGTGTTGCGCGTGAGCGTCGGCCTGCGCGAAGCGGCCCAGCCCCAACGCATCAACGTGCAATGAACGGATCCCCGTATCGGAAGGAGTTGCCATGTCTGATCGCACCCAACTGACCCGCACCGGCGAGACCGCCGATGCGCAGCGACACGCCGTCGCGGAGACCGCCTCGCGCGGCGACCGCTCCGGCCAGGACAGCCGCGCCGTCGCGGAGCCGGCGGTCGAGATCCTCGAGGACGCCGCCGGCATCACGCTGCTGGCCGACCTGCCGGGCGTGCCGCGCGAGCGCGTGGACGTCCGGCTCGATGGCGAGACGCTGTGGATCGAGGGCGAGGCCGATGTGCTGGCGCCGGCCGGCATGCGCGGCCTGTGGGCGGAGGTGAAGATCCCGCGCTTCCGCCGGGCGTTCACGCTGAGCCGCGAACTCGACGCGGCGCGCATCGAGGCCGGCGTCAAGGACGGCGTGCTGACGCTGCGGATCCCGAAGCAGGCGCATGCCCAGCCACGGCGGATCACGGTGTCGACGGGCTGAGCCCGGCGCCCGCGGCCGGTTCAGGCGCCGCGCGCGAAGTCGCCCAGACCGGGGCGGGCACGGTCCGCGTCGTTGCTGGTGTCGCTGGGCAGGCCGAGCTCCGGCCGCTCCTGGCGCTTGAGCGCCTCGACGCCTTGCGCGCCCTCCAGCGCCGACGACGAGACGGCGCGGCCCGGTTCGCCGCCGCTGGATTCGCCAGCGTCCAGCAGGTCGTCGGTGCGCGCGTTGGCGGGCGGCGCCATGTCGCCGGCGCGATCCGTCGTTGAAGCGCGCGGCGCTGACTGCGCGTCCTCCTGGCGCTGGGCGCGCATGGCGCGGAACAGGTGAGCGGACAGGAAGGCGACGCCGCCGGCGACGGCGAGATGACGAAGGGCCATGAGGAATCTCCAGATCGGGGAGGAGCTCGCGATGCGAGCGGGTGTCCTCCTTCGGCAAGGCCCGTTCCAAAGCAGCGCTCAGGGTCATTGAGGGCGGCCGTCAGGCCGGGGCGCTGGACAGCGGCGACGTACGGCCCGCGGCGACGGTCGCGGCCGGTCGCGTGGCGAAACTCTCGCTTCGACGAACGCACGCCCATGGCCTTCACACCGCCTCCCATAAAATCGCCCGATGGAATACCCGGGCAATCTCTTCGTCGTCGCCGCGCCGAGCGGCGCCGGCAAATCCAGCCTTGTCAAGGCGCTGCTGGAACTGGACGCCAAGCTGAGCGTCTCCGTGTCGCACACTTCCCGCGCCCCACGCGGCCAGGAGCAGCACGGCCGCGAATACCTGTTCGTCACCGAGGACGAGTTCCGCGGCATGGTCGACCGCGGCGAGTTCTTCGAGTGGGCCACGGTCCATGACAACCTCTACGGCACCTCCCGCGCGGCCATCGAGGCCCGCCTGGAACACGGCGACGACGTCGTCCTCGAGATCGACTACCAGGGCGCCCTCCAGATCAAGCAGCTGTTCCCTCATGCGGTGCTGATCTTCATCCTCCCCCCCAGCTGGGACGAGCTCAAGCAGCGCCTGATCCGCCGCGGCGACACCGCCGACGAGGTCATCGCCAAGCGGATGAAGACCGCCCGCGACGAGGTCGCGCAGGCCCGGCACTTCGATTTCGTGGTCATCAATGCCGTGTTCGAAACGGCGCTTTTCGACCTGAAAGCGATCGTCCAGGCGCAACGGCTAAAATACGCGACTCAGCGCCGCAACCGGTCGACCGTGTTCCGCGCGCTCGACCTGATCGAATAACCCTCTCCCGCAGGAACCAGCATGGCCCGCATCACCGTCGAAGACTGCCTGACCAAGATCCCGAACCGTTTCCAGTTGGTGCTCGCCGCGACCTACCGCGCCCGCATGCTGAGCCAAGGCCACGCGCCCAAGCTGGAGTCCAAGAACAAGCCCGGCGTGACCGCGCTGCGCGAAGTCGCCAACGGCGATGTCGGCGTCGAGATGCTGCGCCGCGTCCCGGTCTGAGCCCCTCTCGACCCGAGCCGAAACGCCCCGCACGCGGGGCGTTTTTCATTGGGCGGCGATATCGCGGTATTGCGGCCTCGCCGCCCGGCGCTCACTGCCGGGCGCGCTCGCGCCAGAACGCGGCGTCGATGGGCACCTCGTTGCCGCTCTTCTCGTTGATGACCCACAAGCGCGCGCCATCGGGCGCGATGCGGTCGACCTCGCCCACCAGCCGCCCCGCCGCGACGCGCCGCCCCTTCGTGTTGAACGGGAAATCGTCCGCCTTCGCCAGTTCCAGCAGCGGCGCCGCCTCGCGCGGATCGCCGGCCAGCCGCATCCGGTGAACGATGGGCGCGAGCACCTCATTCGTCAGGTCGGCGGACGACAGGTAGATCACCACCTTCGCCTGCGCGCGGCTGAGCGCCACGTTGAGCAGGCGCCGCGCCTCCTCGGTCTGGAGGAAAGGCTGGGTGCCGTCGGCGGGATCGAAGAACACCACCGGCGCCTCGCTGCCCTGCGCGCGGTGCACGGTGCTGACGCGAACCCGCTCGTCCACGCCCAGCGCCGCGAGCCGCTGGCGGATCAGCGCCCGCTGCGCTCGGAACGGCGTCAGCACGATGAGTTCCTCCGGCTGCCAGTCCCCGCTGGCGAGCGCCCCGGCGATGGCCGTGGCGATCGCGTCGGCGGATTCGCGCCGCACCGGGCCGCGGTCCTTCGCCGACCAGCCGCCCTCGCGCGTGACGCGATGCACCTTCACGTGGACGTCGGCCGGGATGTCGCCGAGCGCCCGTGCCCGCGCCCTCCCCCAGTCCTCCGAGGCCAGCGCGTCCGCCGCGACGCGCAGCGCGCCGTCGTAGAACAGATCGCTGACCAGCGCCCCGATGGGCGCGGCCATGCGGGATTGCTCGTCGAGCATTGCCACCGAGACCGGCGCGCCCGTCGCGGGCGCGCCTTTGGGCATCGCCGCGAAGGGCGAGCGCCCGAGCCAGATCCGCGCGAGCCGGTCCTCGCTGCGCAGCACTGGCGAGAGCTGCTGCGGATCGCCCGCGAACAGCCGCGCGCGGCCCAGCGGCATCAGCGCCAGCGCATGGGCCAGACTCACCTGGCTGGCCTCGTCGAACACCAGCAGGTCGAAAGGCGGCTCGCCATCGTCGCGGAGCTCGCGCAGCGTCTTGAGCGTGAAGGCGGCGCGCGTGGTGGTCATCGTCGCGAGGCGGCATCTGCGCAGCACCTGCGGCGACGGCGTGCCGCTCTCGGGAATCAGATGCCCCCGCCCCGCGTAGGCCGCCGCGTCGAAGCGCGAGCCCAGCCGCTGCACGGCGCTGCGCAGCGCCTCGCGCCGCCCCTTCTGCAGCGCCTTGTCGACGGCCAGCGTCGCGAGATCGACCGCGTGATTGGTCGTGGAGAGCAGCAGCACGCGCGCCTCGGGCCGGCGGTCGAGGTACTCGGCCAGCAGCACGCCCAGCGTCGTCGTCTTGCCGGTGCCGGGCGGTCCCCAGAGGAAGGCGTTGTCGGCGGCCACCAGGCCGAGCGCCTCGCGTTGCGCCGCGCGCAGCCACCGGAACGGCGAGCCGTCGAGCACCGGCGCCTGAGCCACGCGGCCCGGCCGCGCGAGCCCCGGCCAGCAGGCGGCGGCGCGCTGCGCCCAGCCGTCATCGGCCCAGGCGTCCGCGATGGCCTTGAGAAAGCGCGGCGGATAGAGCCGGATCAGATGGCCTTCGCCGGGCGGCGGCGAGCTGGCGTCCTTCAGCACGAGCTGGTCCTCGCCCGCCAGCACGGCGAGCACGCTCGCGCCGCCCTTGACCGGCGCGCCCCACCACGCGGAGGCGCCCTCCAGACGATCGTCGAGCAGCGTCTGCGCCGATGACTGGCCGGGCCGCTGTCCTTCGGCGTAGACATAGCCGGGCTCGAGCGTCACGCGCCAGCGCGCGCCGTCGGCCACGGCCTGCAGGACCTTGAAGTCGTAGAACTCGGGCGTCGCGGCCATCTCGGCGTCGATCGCCGCGCGGAGGTCGGCGATGGGCATGGCGCGCGACGGAACAGCGGGAAGTGCGAAGGAGGCGGGACTATAGCGGCCGCTCCCCGGCGCGATCCCAGGCCCGGTCCGTGACGAGCGTTACCCGCGCCGGCCGCTCCCCATAATCGCCCGGCCCCTCGCTCTTCATGCCCGACGATGCCCCGCTCGATGATGTCCTTCCCGGCGAACCGCCGTGGATTCCTGATCGGCTCGACGGCCGCGCTGTGCCTGCCCATGGGCCTGCCCGCCGGGCTGCGGGCGCAGACCTCACCGGCGCCGGTCACCGCCTTCGTCGACGTGAACGTCGTGCCGATGGACCGCGAGCGCGTGCAGCGCGGCATGACGGTGCTGGTGCGAGATGGCCTGATCATGTCGATCGCGCCCGCTGCGTCCGCGGCGCCGTTGCCCGAAGGCGCGCTGCGCATCGAGGGACACGGCGCGCTGTGGCTCTCGCCCGGCCTGGCCGACATGCACAACCACTGCGACAGCCGCCAGGACATGGCGGTGCTGCTGGCGCAAGGCGTGACGACCATGCTGAACATGGGCGAGGCGCGCAACAGCTTCGTCGGCCGGCTGCGCCTCGCGATCGAGCGCGGCGAGGTGACGGGTCCGCGCGCCTTCGCCGCGCTGGCGGTGGATGGTTCGCCGGACTACGGGCACCTGGTGCTGCGTTCCGAAGACGACGTGCGCGCCGCGGTGCGGCTCGCGGTGACGAACCGCTACGACTTCCTGAAGGTCTACAACAACCTGGCGCCGGAGGTCTTCGCCGCGCTGGTGCGCGAGGGCCGGGCCGCGGGGCTGCCCGTGGTGGGCCATGGGGTCACGAAGGTCGGCCTCGCGAAGCAGATCGAGTCGGGCCAGGTGCTGATCGCGCATGCGGAGGAGTTCTTCTACACCTACTTCCCGCCAGCGCGCGAGGACGATCCCAACGGCGCGCCGCCGGAGTCCGCGATCGCGGACGCGGTGGCGCTGCTGCGCCGTCACGGCACGACGGTGGTCGCGGACCTGGTGACCTACCGCAAGCTGGCCGAGCAGTGGGGGCGGCCGGAGGTCGTGACCGGCTATTTGAAGCAGCCGGAGGCAGGTTTCGTGGCGCCGACGCAGCGCGCGCTGTGGCCGCTGTCCGGCTACGCGCGGCGCAAGGGCGACCTGATGCGGCGTTACGCCTTCCTCGAGACCTTCGTGCACGCAATGCAGCGCGCGGGCGTGCCGCTGATCTCTGGAACGGACGTCTCGGACATTCCGGGCCTGGTGCCGGGCTATGCGCTGCACGAGAACCTGCGCTGGCTGACGCAGGCGGGGCTGTCGCGCTTCGAGGCGCTGTCGACCGCGACGCGGCAGGCGGGCGAGTTCATCGCGAAGACGAAGCCGGGGCTCGCGCCCTTCGGCACGGTGACGGCGGGCGCGCGCGCCGACTTGCTGCTGACGGCGGCCAATCCGCTCGACGACCTGAGGACGCTGGGCGCGCCGCGCGGCGTGCTCGCAGCGGGCCGCTGGCATGACGAGGCGGCGCTGTCCGCGTTGCTGACGGACGTGGCGGACACATACCGTCACGGCTGAGCGCGACGCCATGGCTGAGCGCCATGGGGCGGCGTCTCAGCCCACGAGCGCGCCGATCAGCGCCACGTCGGCGACGCCTGTAGCGGGCAGACCGCGTGCGCTCTGGATCTCCTTGACGCAGCGCGCCGAGGCGGCGCCGAAGACGCCATCGGCCTTGATGTCGGCGCCGAGGTTGGAGAGCGCGAGCTGGAGCAGCCGCACATCGAGTCCCCGCAGCAGCGGCTCCTGCACCGACAGCGCGCGCGAGCCCGGCGCCGGTCCGTTGTAGCAGCCGGGCGGCATGCCGTTGAGCGTGGTCATCGAGATCTCCGCGCCTCGGACCACGAGCGGCAAGGCCAGGCCCCACTGGTTCAGATCGATGAGCCGCTGGAAGGCGTCCATGCGATAGACGGTGTTGCGCAGGATCGCGATGCTGTGCGTCGCCAGCCAGCGGCGGCGCCTGGCCACGTAGGCGCCGATCCAGGCCTGCTCGCCGATCTGGTCGAGCGGACCGGCCGCCTGGTCGGTCTCGCCGCGGATCCTGGCCCAGGAGCCGTGCACGGTGCTGTCGTAGACAACGGCGGTGCCCAGCGCCGAACGGATGCCGAGCTTGACGGCGGCGCGGACCGCGGGCTGCCAGAAACCGTCGTCGAAGAAGCGGTCCTGGGTTTCGCGCATCACCGGATCGTCGGCGCAGGCGCGCAGCAGGTTGTGCAGGCGGCTGTTGGTGTCCAGGTCCGCGCCCTGCGCGTCGATGGCGGGCAGCCAGTCGTGGATGGCGGCGCCGAAGCGCGCGCCGGGGTTGCCGGCGTACTGCTGGAGCAGCTCGGCGAGCTTGCCGGAGGCGAGCGTCGTCTGCGACCGTCCGTAAGTCAGGCGGCCGGGATCGTCCTTGAGCACGGTGACCTGGCCGTAGTCGCCCAGCACATGCCCGGTCTCGAAGAGGTTGACGATGGCCTTGGCGGTGCGCGCCTGGGAATCGGTCAGCGGGACATTCGGCGGAACGTCGGCGGCGATGGTCGGGCTGGGCATGCCGGTCTCCTGGGGACGCAGATCGCGGGAGTCTGGCAGCGGCGTGCCGGTGCGGCATCCGCAATCCGGTGGATGACGCGGCGCCGGAACCCGCGTTCATCCGGCCCGAGAATGCGCCCCATGCTCGGCCTGCCCACCACCGCCACCGCCCCGTTCTGTCCGTCGGAAGTCCACGGTTCCATCGCGCTCCAGCAAGGGGCGCCGTTGTGGAAGCGGCTGTTGCGCGTCGCGGGGCCGGGGCTGCTGGTATCGGTGGGCTACATGGATCCCGGCAACTGGGCGACGGACATCGAGGCCGGCTCGCGCTTCGGGCACGCGCTGCTGTGGGTGGTGCTGGCGTCGAGCCTGGCGGCGATGCTGCTGCAGACCTTGTCGCTGCGGCTGGGGCTGGTGACGGGGCTGGACCTGGCGCAGGCCTGCCGCGAGCGCTACCGCCCGGCGGTGCGGCTGCCGCTGTGGCTGATGGCGGAGCTGGCGATCGTCGCCTGCGACGTGGCGGAGGTGCTGGGCACGGCGCTGGCGCTGCATCTGCTGTTCGGGATGTCGCTGCTGGCGGGCGTGGGCATCGCGGCGCTGGACACGGTGATCGTGCTCGGGCTGAAGGGGCGGGGCTTCCGGCAGGTGGAGGCGATCATCCTCGGCCTGGTGATGACGATCGGCGTCTGCTACGCGGTGCAGCTGGTGCTGGTGGGGCCGGACTGGGCCGCGGTGGCGCGCGGCTTCATTCCGAATGGCGCCGCGGTGCACGACTCGAAGGCGCTGCTGCTGGCCATCGGCATCCTGGGCGCGACGGTGATGCCGCACAACCTCTATCTGCACTCGTCGATCGTGCAGACGCGGCGCGTGGCGGACACGGCGGCGGCGAAGCGCGATGCGATCCGGCTCTCGACGATCGACACGCTGGTGTCGCTGACGCTGGCGCTGATGGTGAACGCGGCGATCCTGATCCTGGCGGCGACCGCCTTTCATGCGAATGGACATCGCGACGTGACGGAGATCCAGGACGCGTATCACCTGCTGGATCCGCTGGTGGGGAGCTCGATCGCTTCGGTGCTGTTCGGCGTGGCGCTGCTGGCGGCGGGACAGAGTTCGACGTTCACGGGCACGATCGCGGGCCAGGTGCTGATGGAGGGCTTCCTGCGGCTGAAGATCCCGTGCTGGCAGCGGCGGCTGGCGACGCGCTTCCTGGCGCTGGTGCCGGCCTTCATCGGGCTGCTGTGGCTGGGCGAGGCGGCGGTGGGCCGGCTGCTGGTGGCGAGCCAGGTCGTGCTGAGCCTGCAACTGCCGTTTGCGATGTGGCCGCTGATCCGGCTGACGGGCGACCGGGCGGTGATGGGCGGGTTCGCCAACGGGCCCGTGGTGCGGGCGCTGAGCTGGCTGCTCTTCGCGCTGGTGACCGGGGCGAATGCGGCGCTGTTGTGGTCGCTGGCGGGTTGAGGGCGCGCTGTTGGATCGCCGCATCGCGTGTCGCGTGAGGCAGGCGCGCGCGGCTCTATGCTGGCTCGATGAAGTTCAACGCCGTCATCGAACGAGACCCGGGAAGCGATGTGCTCGTGGCGAGCATCCCGGGGATAAGTGGCGCCCACACGCAGGGCGCGTCCGTCGACGAAGTGCTGGAACGCCTCAGCGAGGTGGTTCAGTTGCTCGCGGAAGAAGGTGAGATCGATGAGGCATCCGCCCTTCGATACATCCCCACCACCACCCCGCTCGGCGTGGTGGTCGAGCTGACGAGCTCGAAGGTGTTCGGCATGGCTCGCTCCGGGAAGCAGCGCTTGCCCTGACCGAGCAGCAACGGGTAGACCGCGAGCATCACCTCGTCCACGAGGCCGTGCTCGAACAGCGTGGACGCCAGCATCGCGCTGCCGCAGACGATCAGGTCGGGCCCGTCGCTGGCCTTGAGGCGGCGGATGCCCGCCAACACGTCGGGCCCCAGATCCCCGACCGGTCCCCACTCAAGGCCCTCACGCCGATGGGTCGCGACGTACTTGGTCGCGGCGTTCAGGCCTGACGCGAACGGGCCGGCCTTCATCGCGGGCCAGTAGCCGGACCACAGGTCGTAGGTGCGGCGGCCCAGCAGCAGGTCGTAGCCGCTGCCGTAGGCCGCGGCCACGGCGGCGGCGCCTTCCGGCGTGCGGTACGGCGCGGTCCAGTCGCCGTGCGCGTAGGCGCGGTCGACGCCGGGGCCGCCGGGTTCGACGAAGCCGTCCAGCGAGATGTGTTCGGCGATCCTGATCTTCCTCATGAGAGCCTCCGCGGGGTTGAAGTGATGGACCGGGCGCGATGACCTCGGCCTTCATCCCTACGACGCGCGGCGGCGCTGATTCTCGACAGCAGGAGCTCGCGTTCCTTACCCGCCCTTGCGCGGCTCGGCCGCGTAGGCCCGCAGGAAGGCCTGCACCGCGCGCTCGGCGGAGCGCGTGATCTGCGTGCGGGTCACCGGCGGCAGATCGCGATGGAACCACCGGTGCTGGTGCTCCGAGCTCACCAGCGCGCCGAAGTGCTGCGTCAGCACCCACGGATCCTCGCGGCGCAACTCGCCGTGCTCGATCGCCTGCTTGAACACCTCCATCAGCACCGACATGCCGCGCTCCGGACCCGCCTCGTGGAACCGCTCTCCAATGTCCGAGTGCCCCGCCGCGCCCAGCACCATGCGGTGCGCCGCGATCGCCTCCTCGCTCGTCAGAAAACCCACCAGCTTCTGCGCGAAACGCGTCAGCACCGGCTCCAGCGTGCCGCCGCGGTACTCCGCGATCTCGGTCAGCGCGGACGCCATGTGCCGCTCGCCCACCGCCTCCGTGACCGCCAGGAACAGCTCCTCCTTCGACGGGAAATAGCCGTAGATCGTCGACTTCGAGCCGCCGATGCGCTTGACGATCTCCGCCATCGACGCCCGCTCGTAGCCGAACTCCAGGAACACCTGCGAGGCCACTTCCAGGATCGCGTCCCGCCGCGCCTCCGTGCGCACTTTCACGACAACTCCTTAACCGTACCAATCGGTCCATTTTTTCTTGACACCCGTGAATTGTCAAACCAATAATCCGCCCGCCAATACCGAACCGTTCGGTACGCTTTCAAAAGACCCGACCCTGCTCGACCTGGAGTTCCGCCATGAGCATCCGCCCTGATCCCTTCCTGCCGACAGCGCTGCTGGCCAGCGCCGCGGCGCTGACCCTCACCGCCTGCGGCGAGCCCCCTCACCCGCCCAGCATGGGCGCCGGCGGTCCGCCGCAGGTGAGCGTCGTCACGGTGGCGGCGCAGCGTCTGGCCTTGACGACCGAGCTGCCGGGCCGCGTGACCGCGGCGCTGGTGGCCGAGGTGCGGCCGCAGGTGGGCGGCCTGGTGCAGGAGCGCCGCTTCAAGGAAGGCAGCGACGTCAAGGCCGGCGAGCTGCTGTACCAGATCGATCCGGCGACCTACCGCGCCGGCGTCGACAACGCGCAGGCGAGCCTGGCCAAGGCGGAGGCCACGCTGGTCTCGGCCCGGCTCAAGGCGGGCCGCTACCAGGAGCTCTCGGCCATCAAGGCGGTGAGCCAGCAGGACGCCGACGACGCCGCCGCCAGCCTGCTGCAGGCCCAGGCCGATGTCAGCGCCGCGCGCGCCGCGCTGCAGACGCAGCGCATCAACCTGGCCTACACCCGCATCACCGCGCCGATCAGCGGCCGCATCGGCCGCTCGTCGGTGACGCCGGGCGCGCTGGTCACCGCCAGCCAGGCCAGCGCGATGGCCACGGTGCAGCAGCTCGATCCGATCTATGTCGACGTCACGCAGTCGGCCGGCGCGCTGCTGGCGCTCAAGCGCTCGCTGGAGAAAGGCCGGCTCAAGAGCGGCACCGCCAACGTGCGTCTGGTGCTGGAGGACGGCAGCGTCTATCCGCAGACCGGCCGGCTGCAGTTCTCCGAGGTGTCGGTGGACCAGAACACCAGCGCGGTGACGCTGCGCGCGGAGTTCCCCAACCCGCGCGGCGACCTGCTGCCCGGCATGTACGCCAAGGCGGTGATCGAGGAAGGCGTGCTCGAGCAGGCCGTGCTGGTGCCGCAGCCGGCCGTCTCGCGCGACAGCACCGGCAAGCCGGTGGCCTTCGTCGTCGATGGCGACGGCAAGCTGGCCCAGCGCGCGCTGACCACGGACCGGGCCATCGGCGACCAGTGGCTGGTGGGCAGCGGGCTGAAGGCCGGCGACCGCGTGGTCGTCGAAGGCCAGCAGAAGGCGCGGCCCGGACAGCCGGTCCAGGTCGTGCAGGCCCAGGCGCCGGCCGCGGCCGCGGTGAAGACCGCCGCGGCCAGCGCCGCCGGCGGCGCGCACTGAGCATCGGACGGAGACCCCTCATGGCTCGCTTTTTCATCGACCGTCCGATCTTTGCCTGGGTCCTGGCCATCATCACGATGCTGGCCGGCATCGTCGCGGTGCTGACCCTGCCGATCGCGCAGTACCCCGCCATCGCCCCGCCCGCCATCGCCATCACGGCGAACTATCCCGGCGCCTCCTCCAAGACCCTGGAGGACACCGTCACGCAGGTCATCGAGCAGAAGATGAAGGGGCTGGACCGGCTCTCCTACATCGCCTCGACCAGCGAATCGACCGGCAGCGTGACCATCACGCTGACCTTCGAGACCGGCACCGATCCCGACACCGCGCAGGTGCAGGTGCAGAACAAACTGTCGCTGGCCACGCCGCTGCTGCCGCAGGAGGTGCAGCAGCAAGGCGTGCAGGTCGCCAAGTCCGCCGCCAACTATCTGAACGTGCTGGCCTTCATTTCGGAGGATGGCAAGCTCAGCGGCTCGGACCTGTCGGACTACGTCGCGGCCAACGTGCAGGACCCGATCAGCCGGGTCGATGGCGTGGGCGACACGCTGCTGTTCGGCTCGCAGTACGCGATGCGCCTCTGGCTGGATCCGGCCAAGCTCAACAGCTTCAAGCTGACGCCGCTGGACGTGAAGGCTGCGGTGCAGGCGCAGAACGCGCAGGTGTCGGCGGGTCAGCTCGGCGGCCTGCCGGCGGTGCCGGGTCAGCAGCTCAACGCGACCATCACCGCGCAGACGCGGCTGAAGACGGCCGAGGAGTTCGAGGCCATCCTGCTGCGCACGCAGGCCGACGGCTCGGCCGTGCGGTTGCGCGACGTGGCGCGGGTGGAACTGGGCAGCGAGGGCTACACCAGCGTCGCGCGCTTCAACGGCAAGCCGGCGGCGGGCTTGGCGATCAAGCTGGCCACGGGCGCCAACGCGCTGGCGACGGTCAAGGGCATCGACGCGAAGCTGGAGGAATTGAGCCGTTTCTTCCCGCCCGGGGTGAAGGTCATCAAGCCCTATGACACGACGCCCTTCGTGCGCATCTCCATCGAGGAGGTCATCAAGACCCTGGTCGAGGCCGTGGTGCTGGTGTTCCTGGTGATGTACCTGTTCCTGCAGAACTTCCGCGCCACGCTGATCCCGACGATCGCGGTGCCGGTGGTGCTGATGGGGACCTTCGGGGTGCTGGCGGCGTTTGGCTACTCGCTCAACACGCTGACGATGCTGGCGATGGTGCTGGCGATCGGGCTGCTGGTCGACGACGCGATCGTGGTCGTCGAGAACGTCGAGCGGGTGATGAGCGAGGAAGGCCTGTCGCCGCTGGAGGCCACGCGCAAGTCCATGGGCCAGATCACCGGCGCGCTGGTGGGCGTGGCGCTGGTGCTGGCGGCGGTGTTCGTGCCGATGGCCTTCTTCGGCGGCTCGACGGGGGTGATCTACCGGCAGTTCACGGTGACGATCGTGTCGGCGATGACGCTGTCGGTGCTGGTGGCGATGATCCTGACGCCGGCGCTGTGCGCGACGCTGCTCAAGCCGGTGGCCAAGGGCCATGCGCTGGCCACGACCGGCTTCTTCGGCGCGTTCAACCGCGCCTTCGACCGCGGCAACCGCCGCTACCAGGGCGTGGTGCGGCACATGCTGGGCCGCGGCTGGCGCTACATGGCCGGCTACGCGGTGCTGGTGGCGGTGGTGGCACTGGTGTTCAGCAAGATCCCGGCGGGCTTCCTGCCGGAGGAGGACCAGGGCACGCTGTTCACGCTGGTGCAGCTGCCGCCGGGAGCCACGCAGGCGCGCACGCTGGAGGTGCTGGAGCAGGTGGACCACCACTTCCTGGTCGAGCAGAAGGAGGCGGTGGACTCGATCTTCTCGGTGGCGGGCTTCAGCTTCGCCGGCAGCGGCCAGAACGCGGGCTTCGCCTTCGTCAAGCTCAAGCCCTGGGGGGACCGGGTCCGGCCGGAGCTCAAGGCCGCGGCGGTGGCCAATCGGGCGATGCAGACGCTGTCGACGATCCGCAATGCCAGCGTCTTCGCGATCGTGCCGCCGGCGGTGTCCGAGCTGGGCAATGCCAGCGGTTTCGACCTGATGCTGCAGGACCGGGCCAACCTGGGCCATGCGGCGCTGATGCAGGCGCGCAACCAGCTGCTGGGCGCGCTGATGAAGGAGCCGGGCCTGGTGGCGGTGCGGCCCAACGGCATGGAGGACGCGCCGGAGTTCCGGCTCGACATCGACGAGCACAAGGTCGGCGCGCTGGGGCTGACGATGAGCGACGTCAACACGACCTTCTCGACGGCCTGGGGCAGCAACTACGTCAATGACTTCATCGACCGGGGCCGGGTGAAGAAGGTGTTCCTGCAGGCGGATGCGCCGTTCCGTATGCTGCCAGGGGACATCGACCACTGGTTCGTGCGCAATGCCGCCGGGACGATGGTGCCGTTCAGCGCGTTCGCGACGGCGGGCTGGACCTCGGGCTCGCCGCGGCTGGAGCGCTACAACGGCGTGCCCTCGGTGGAGATCCTGGGCATGGCGCTGCCCGGCGCGATGTCCAGCGGCCAGGCGCTGGACCTGGTCGAGCGTCACGCGGCCGCCCTGCCCGCGGGCATCGGCTACGAGTGGACGGGGGTCTCGCGGCAGGAGCGCGAGGCCGGCGGCCAGGCGGGCCTGCTGTACGCGGTGTCCATCCTGGTGGTGTTCCTGTGCCTGGCGGCCTTGTACGAGAGCTGGTCGATCCCGTTCTCGGTCATCCTGGTGGTGCCGCTGGGCGTGCTGGGCACGCTGCTCGGGGCGGTGCTGACGTGGAAGATGAACGACGTCTACTTCCAGGTGGGCCTGCTGACGACGGTGGGGCTGGCGTCGAAGAACGCGATCCTGATCGTCGAGTTCGCGAAGGAGCTGCATGCCAAGGGCCTGTCGACGCTGGACGCGGCGATCGCCGCGGCGCGGCTGCGCTTGCGGCCGATCCTGATGACCTCGCTGGCCTTCATCCTGGGCGTGCTGCCGCTGATGGTCAGCAAGGGCGCTGGCGCGGGCGCGCAGAACGCGCTGGGCACGGCCGTCGTGGGCGGCATGGTGTCCGGCACGGTGCTGGCGATCTTCTTCGTGCCGCTCTTCTATGTCGTGGTGCAGGGACTGTTCGGGCGCGCGAAGGCGCCGGCGGTCACGCCTGGCGAAGGCGGCACCGACACCGGCAACGGCACCGACACCCCCACCACTCCCCTGCTGAACGAGGGTCACTGACATGTCCCGGCTGAATTCCCTGATCCCGAAGCGCGCGCTGGCGGTCTTTCCGGCGTTCCCGGCGCTGCTGGCGCTGAGCGCCGCGCTGCTGCTCGGCGGCTGCGTCAACCTGGCGCCCGGCTACGAGCGCCCCGCCGCGCCGGTGCCCGGGCGCTATCCCGAGCCCCTCGCGAAGGGCGCCGAGGACACGTCCGCGGAGGGCGCGGCGGCGAGCGACGTCGGCTGGCGGAGCTTCTTCGCCGATGCGCGGCTGCGCGGCCTGATCGAGCTGGCGCTCGACCACAACCGCGATCTGCGGGTAGCGGTGCTCAACATCACGCAGGCCCGCGCGCAGTACCGCATCCAGGACGCGGCCACGCTGCCCACGCTGAGCGCCGCGGGCAGCAGCACGGCCACGCGCACGCCGGCCGGTCTGTCCGGCACTGGCGAGGCGGTGACCAGTCATCAGTACAGCGCGACGCTGGGCGTCAGCGCGTACGAGCTGGACCTGTTCGGCCGGGTGCGCAACCTGAGCGCGCAGGCGCTGGAGCAGTACCTGTCGACCGAGGAGGCGCGGCGCAGCACGCAGATCTCGCTGGTGGCCGAGGTGGCGACGGCCTACCTCACGTGGGCGGCGGATCTGGAGCGGCTCGCGCTGGCGCGGGAGACGCTGCGCAGCCAGTCCGACACCTACGCGCTGACGAAGCGGCGTTTCGAGCTTGGCAGCGCGTCGGCGCTGACGCTGCGGCAGGTGCAGACCAGCGTGGACAGCGCGCGCGTGGATGTGGCGCGCTACACCGGTCAGGTCGCGCAGGACCGCAACGCGCTGGCGCTGCTGCTGGGCGCGCCGGTGCCGGCGGAGCTGGCGCCGCAGGCGCTGGGGGACTCGCTCAATGCCTTGCCGGAGTTGCCAGCGGGGCTGCCGTCGGCGCTGATGCTGCGGCGGCCGGACCTGCTGCAGGCGGAGCATCAGCTCAAGGCGGCGACGGCCAACATCGGCGCGGCGCGGGCGGCCTTCTATCCGCGCATCAGCCTGACGGCGTCGGCGGGCAGCGGCAGCGGGGAGCTGTCGGGCCTGTTCAAGGGCGGGTCGGGGAGCTGGACCTTCCTGCCGCAGATCAGCCTGCCGATCTTCGACGGCGGCGCCAACCGGGCCGGTCTGGACAACGCGGTGGCGGGGCGCGACATCGCGCTGGCGCAGTACGAGAAGGCGATCCAGTCCGCGTTCCGGGAGGTGGCGGATGCGCTGGCGCAGCGCGAGGCGCTGAGCGGCCAGCTGGAGGCGCAGCAGTCGCTGGTGGAGGCCAGCGGCGAGGCGCTGAGGCTGTCGGATGCGCGTTTCGCGCGCGGGGTGGACAGCTACCTGGACGTGCTGGATGCGCAGCGCACCTGGTACGGCGCGCAGCAGACGCTGATCGGGACGCGGCTGTCGCGGCTGACGAACGGCGTCACGCTGTACAAGGCGCTGGGCGGCGGCTGGAACGGGTGATGCGCGAGGCGGCGCCGTCCTGCATGCAGCGCCGCCATGCACGCCGCCGATGGCGCGATGAGCGCCTGAGGAGCCGGCTCAGTCAGCGCTGGCCAGCGCGTAGGGGCCGCCGCGTTCGAGCGCGCGCTGGTAGGCGGGACGGGCGTGGATGCGCTTGAGGAAGTCGGTGATGCGGGGCTGGCGGGCGACGGCGCCGGCGCGCTGGACGGCGGCCTCGAGGGGGAAGCTCATCTGGACGTCGGCGGCGGAGAACTCCTGACCGGCGAACCACGGGCTCTTGGCGAGTTCGGCCTCGAGGTAGTTCATGTGGTTGTCGATCTGCGGCTGGACGAAGCTGGCCTTGGCCTTGGCGGCGAGCCCCTTGGCGATGGGCCGGGCGAAGAACGGCATCGGGGCGCGCTCGAGGCGGTCGAAGACCAGCTTGAGCAGCAGGGGCGGCATCGCGGAGCCCTCGGCGTAATGCATCCAGTAGCGGTAGCGCAGCGCGTCGGGGGTGCCGTCGGCGGGTTTGAAGCGGCCGTGGCCATGGCGCTCGACGAGGTACTCGAGGATGGCGCCGGATTCGGCGATCACCAGGCCGTCGTCGCTGATGACCGGGGACTTGCCGAGCGGGTGCACGGCGCGCAACTCGGGCGGGGCCAGCATGGTCTTGGGGTCGCGCTGGTAATGCTTGATCTCGTAGGGGAGCCCGAGCTCCTCAAGCAGCCACAGGACCCGCTGCGAGCGGGAGTTGTTGAGGTGGTGGACGGTGAGCATCGGCGGAGTCTATGCGGGGTGAGAGATGGCACCGGGGCGGCGGGTGATGAGAATGACCGCATGAATACCCCTACCCGCCCCTTCGAGCCGCCGTATTACGCGGTGATCTTCTGCAGCCAGCGCACCGAGGCCACGCCCGGCGATGGATATGGCGAGATGGCCGAGCGGATGGTGGCGCTGGCGGCGGCGCAGCCGGGGTATCTGGGGGTGGAGAGCGCGAGAGGCGCGGATGGGTTGGGGATCACGGTGTCGTATTGGCGGAGCTTGCAAGACATCCGCAAGTGGCGCGCCGTCAGCGAGCATCAGGCAGCGCGCGATCAGGGCAGGCGGGATTGGTATCGACATTACGAGCTGCGCATCGCGAAGGTGGAGCGGCATTACTCGTGGGATGAGGCCGACGGGACGGGGGATCCGGTGCCTGTTGGGGAGCGATGAGGCGGAAGAATCCCCGATGAAATCACCTACTCCGAAGCATTTTTGACGGCCGCACCGCGCTCATCATCAGAAGCGTCGAAAGCGACGTCCCCAAGCCTGACGCCCGCCGCTTCGAAACGTCGAATCATTTCGCTCAGGAACGCCCGGCACCGGGTTTCCCTCTCGTCTTCGTTCAATCCGGCCAACTCAAGATGGAGGTCGGCGAGGAGATCCCTCCCCGCCTTTGAGAGCGCGATTTGAGGACCGCCCCAGGCGGCACGTCCCGCGAGTAGATCGTCGAACTCAAAGGGATTGAACTTCATCAGCTCTTGCGCGTAATCAAGAGGCCCATTGAAGCCAAGATTGCCGCCACCGAAGAGAACTCCTTCAGGCAGGAGTTCCAGCGTCCCAGAGACCAGTCCCGCGTAAATGAAGCCGACCGCCACACGGCGGATTTCGTCGTTTCCAAGCGAGGTCCCCGTTACCAGAGCGCTGGGAGTCACCGAATCGCAGATCAGGCAGTCCACGAGCCAGTGCTCCAGCCAGTCCATTATTTCCTGCTTCATCTTCTTCCCATTTGATACAGACGTGGGCAGTCGCGATCCACTGACCGAACCTTCTGGCGATTGACGCGGGTGCTGCTTAGCCCGAGGTACTAGACCCAGGTTGCCACCCGCATTCCTTGAGCTTCTCGCGGTAGAGCGCGTCTCCGTCGAATACCTGCGACGACGATAGTCGCCCTACCGCATCCGGATATTGATCCGGGGGACGATATCCATGCACCTGAATGAAGTGGACGATCTGGACCGGGGATGCGAACACGCGATGCCCGTCAGGAATCCATAGCTCGGCTTCTCTCAGCGCCCTTCCGTCCAAGTGCTCGACCAAGGGACCACATACCGGGCAAATCGGATTGCCTCTTGCCGGCTCAACGATACACCCCGGCAAGAAGAGGCCAAATGCCAAGGATCGCAATTTCTCCAGCAGACCGTCAGGAACATCACCCTGTTCGTACGCTCCAAAATCGATCCAGCCAATATTGAATACGTCCTTGAAGACATACGGCGCCACCATATGACGGTAAGGACTCATGTCTGAAAAGATTTCCATTGCGGCTCACCGATTGGAGAAGGAGATCACCCGGGAAATTCAGGCGGCAATGAGAAGCTCGATTCAATATCCAGATATGGCCATCCAATCTATCCACCATGATCCGGCCGCCGACCAAATCGCCCGCCGGATCGATGATGGAGCGAGGAGCTCACGACGATCAATCGCTCAGCCAAAGGATCTCGGCCAATCCGCATAGCGGGGGCTCCCCCATTTTTCAGGAAAGTCCGGAAAACTCTCGAAGCCCTCATCTACTCGCCTGACGTAGTCCGACAACATCGCCGGAACGTAGACTTGGCCGAATATCAACCTCCATGCGAGCTTCTGAAATACCGCAAGATCAGAACGGTATTCTTCCATGTCTCCACTCGCCTTCCAGCGATCCTCTATGCCCGGAAGCCAGTACCCGGAGAATGCCACGTTCTGGCTAATGCAAACGCGGCAAGCCTCCATTCTCAACGCTCGACCCGTATCACTCCAATCGGCGACTTGAGGCAGAAGCCAATTCTCTATCGCGCGCTGTGCCTGCCGCGCATCATTTAAATCGAGTGAGAAGAGCTGGTCGTAATACTGGTAATGTTCGGCCACATCCTGATGAAATGGCCACATGATCAGTGCCGCATGTTCTAACGATACTTCCTTCATTTATCACCTAGATCACGAGGACGACTTCTGTTGAGTCGCCCAATTCACGCTGGAGACGTGCGCGCAATCGCTCGCCCTCGTCGCGAAAATGGACCTCTTCCTGCTCTGACGGAAAGCAGGATTCCCGCGGATTGTCCCTGTTCAGGGTTGCGTCATATTTGCTCGCCCACGCCATCAAATCGTCGGCGAGCGGTGCGGAAATGCCGATGGCGTGCGGATCGATGTTCACTCCGGAGCTATCCCAGAGTGGATAGCAGTCATAGTCGGTCATCAATTTAAGCCTCATGGCGCCGCCATCTGCATTCAACCAAAGTCGGCCATGCCGCTGTAGATCAAGTAGACATCCGTCCCGTTGGAACTGGCGCGATACCCGCCATCCGCTCCCGACTTGCTCGCCGCAAAACCTAACCATGCCCATAGTCTTGACTCATCCACCCGCACCTTGCGCTGGGTCAAGTCCAACTCTCCATGGGCCAGTCCCCACTCGCGCATCTCGGCTGCCGACCTTCGCAGGGCCTCTGGGACGGACGGGTGGTCCCAAGCCCAAAGAAACGAGCCGTCTTCCTTGTTGAAAGTCCCAAGTACTTGAACTTGGCCCGCGAGTCTTCGACCATCAGAAAAGGATAGGCTGAAACGTCCCGCACGCAGGTCGAGATCCCAGTTCGACTCGCTCCCAAGACCCCAGGACTTGCCATCTTCTGCGGTTCTTTGCTGAAGCCAAGATAGACCCTGCCGCTCCCATTCGCGCAAGTGAATGGTCGTCTGCTCCGATCGCGGATTCGTCTCTTCCCATGCCAGCAACGGATCTTCTTCTTCGATGTACCAAGCCGGCACCTCATATCCGTGCGTGACCGAGAACCTTCCGTCTTGTGTTACGGCAACCTGCATTGACCAAAGGCGGCTGCCAGTCTCGCGGAGTAGATGGTCGCGGACCTGCACAAAGCACCGTTGCAGTTCCAGTAGTTGCCGAACGTTCAGATCCATGTCCAAGCTACTGCCCGCGGCGTCCCGAGCGGCCAGCTGAAAGCCACCTGCCGATTCCCCACCGATTTCCGCTGCCACGGACGCCTCGGCGAATCCGACGGGGGCGTTTCGAAAGATGATTGAGCTGGCGGCTTCGTAGAGTTCGTCCAACTTACTGGCTACGTCAGGTGACGGCTCTTTTTGTAGGCGAGACAAACCATCGACCTCATGGGCCGGGACACCCGGCGGATTCTTCGCCTCGGTCGCGTGCTCTTGAATCTGCTCCGGCGTCGTCAAGGGATGAGATGACGACGCTTCGCGAGGCTCCTCGGACTGGTCATACCATGACGGCCGTTCATAACCAAACCTGGCCGACATTCTCCCGTCCCTCTGCAAGTCAAAGCCGACCGACCAGATTCTGGTGCCTGCATTCTCCAAAAGCGCATCGCGAATCTTCAAGAATGCGTCATCGACTGCAGCAATGGCATGAGATGTCGGCTTCAGCCACTTTTTCTCTCCCGCCAACGTCGTACACGAAAGCTCCATGCCGCCGCATCGCGTACCAAGCACCGGTGCGGAAACAGAAGCGGTCGTCCAATCTTCACCTGCCAAACCGACAAGTGCCTGGGCGACCTGTTTATATAACGGTTCGAGGTCCTTCATCTGTACTCCAGAACACACCGGAACTCAACGCACCGGCCAAAATATTTCATTGATTTCAAATGATCACGGCCCATGCCCAATAACTGCAAAGACCTCAGTCCAAACGATGGGTTGCCCCCTCGAGGTAACGCGCTGATGAATCAGACCGATCTGTGTTCTAAAGAAGCAAGTGCCGCCGATCGTTTCACCGCGAATAAGGGAATTCGCCCCTGGAGGACGAATATTTGATGAAACCAAACATTATCTTTTGCCAGCATCAATTCCTCCCACCCCCTTCCGAGGAAAAGCGATAACTCGACCACCACGACATTACAGTTCGCCCGCTGCTTCGGGGCTCCCCCATCCAGCTGAATCACAGTTTCGTAACTCACCTTGACGGACTCGGCGGCCCAACCGCTGATCCTCGGATTTCCTAGGCCAACTCCCGGCACAAAAGAATGATTGGAATCATTTAAAATCCATAGAAGGAGAACGCCCAGGCCTACCTGCCTCTCAACAGCGTTATGGAGACATCCCCGCGTTCACAAAACTCTAACAGCGCAGCTCGGGCAATTTCAATGTCACGAAACAAGTCGCGAGCATGGAACATATTGCCGTGCATCTCCACGAATTCGTTCGGCGCAGTCGGATTTTCGAATGTACGCACTTCTCCTGTATCCCACTTTTCATTGAGCATGAGAAGGAACTCTCCGTCCTGAGAAAAAAGCGTGAGATCTGCGTCCGCCTCTTCTGGCACGTCTTCCAACTCGACACTTATACAACCCTGACGTGAAGCGATCTGCGAAAGACGCTCATCAATGTCCGCCCGCGAAGGGTCAACAATCAGCGGAAGGTACTGCCGCTTGCCAATCCCCAAGGCAATAAATCCACCCATCATTACCTTCACGCTTCCTCCTCGACAATCCCACTATTCACCCAGCGGCGAGACTTCAAAACGCCTGCACGGCATCAGTAGATTCAACACTGACGACAGAAGAGGTTCACCACGACATAGTCAGCGAAAAGGCACCATGAATTGCCAAATGCAGTTCCGATACGTCCGGAGTCGAAAGCGCTTAGAAAGAATTGGAGAGCCGTCGGGAGCAATTCACCTACCCGTGCAGCGACTGAAGGCCAACCTCAGCGCGGCTCCGATATCTGCAGCGCTACTCGTTACGCCCAACTCTACATCCTCGATACCGTCACCTTCCTCTCGACCCCAACCAAAAAGGCTCTCATGATGAGTCGGGGTGATGGTCATCACTAGACCGTTCACCTCAACGGCACAGCGCTTCATGCGACTAAAAAGATCCTTCTCATCCCGAAAGCCAAATCTTTCCATGGCCGGAACCGACCATGTCTCATACCAATTTCTCAAAACGGCTTTGTCATACATCTCCGCGTCGAATTCGACCCACGGATGCTGAATGACGTCCGTTCGCTTCTTCGGCAGCACGAATCGGCTTTTAGCGACCACCTCGGTTACGGCTTGGCCGAGAACTGCGTCATCCACATCCGCTTCAAAGACCCGTTGCAGACCGCGAGGATCGATATCCCTCGGTCCGCGATAACCCGAAAGCGTTTGGAGGAATATCAGTTTCCCATTGAAGAGAGCCTCACATCCCTTTCGATTGGAATCTACACCCGTGAGATTCATTTCCGTGCTATCAAGCCTACGGTGATTCTTATTCCGGTCAATACGCGAACTTCGTGTTTGCCCTGCCGTCAGCCCCCACCCGCAGCACAAAAGATTTCCAGTCACCTCCCGTATGGCTCTTCATCAAAGAATGAAGTTCCCGAACATGATGAATCATGCGATTGCGCGGATCCCGGAGAAGGGCGCTGATTGACTCTCCATTTCGCACAAACGAAAACTCAGTATCAATCGACCAGGAGCCCTCAGGATCCAAATAGCGAAATACACACGACATCTCTTCGTAATCACCACTTGCACTGTGATGCATGACCTGAACCAAATCATTGAGTAGTTCAACTTGTCTCTCATTACTCATTCTGGCGCCTCGTTTGGAATCAATCAGCGAGTCACTTGCATTTTCAGGCCGAAATGCAGGCGCTTATCCTAATATTCTTGAGAAATGTCCGAACTTCCGTAAATCACCGAAGTACGTCCTTTGAAACATCTCCAGTTTCACAGAACTCCGCCAGTGCGTTTCGAGCAATTTCGGGATCCTGAAACACCATCCCAGCCGGATAGGGCTCACCGTGAATATTAATAACTTCCCCGCGCTTTCCTTCCGACCAGAAGGTTCGAACCTCTGATTCCTGCTCAGTCTCAAGGAGTGTCAGAAGGTAGTTATCACCATCGGTATAAAGTGTGAGATCCGGGCGCTCGTCTTCATTATCAAAGCGCATAGAAATACATCCCACATGTCCAGAAACACTTTCGAAGTGGTTCCAGACCATCTCCAGTGAAGGAGATTTTATTATTGGCAACTGGATACGAATTCCGTTTATCCCATAGACAAAACCGCCCATAACAATATTCATTTGCGCCTCTCCAATTCGACCATAACCGGCGTCCAGAAGTATATGCGAGTCGATCCAGTTTGCGTATCCGTCGCTCGGATTTGAAGAGATTTCAAGCCTGACAGCTCTGCAGTTGCGGCGATGTCCTTGAGACAGTGCCCGCAAACCAGTCTCCCATCTACGCTCATCGTCATTTCCTCCCCAACGGTCCTCCCGGCGAGCCATGCCATCACGCCCAGATTCGTCCTCGCGCCCAGCGAGATGCCCACGCCGATTCAAGGTTTACCAGCCGAGAAATTCTTTTAATTTTCCGATAATTGACTTCTCTCGTTGAGGCAGCCCCGTTCGCAGAAAATTATACTTAAGCGAATAGCTCTCCAAAGGCGCCATATTCAAGAGATTTCGATCAAGATGGCTGGAGGATACTTCGACATCTAGTCCACGAAAGGCCACAAGCTTTAGCAAATAGGTTGCAGAATACTCGGGGATCCATTCAGCCACCAAATATCCCCCTGCAGGCGCACCAATTTCATATTTTTCAATATACTGCCTAATCCCGTCTACATCGCGATCGACCGCGAGTCGACAAAATATTGCGTTGTCGCGATTCTTCACTCGCTTTAGCTTCGACGCGAGTTCTAGAGCCGCAGCATCCTCTCCCAGTATCAAAAGCCGGGTCAATTCGGAGTAAAACCCAATATCTTCATTTGGCCGAACAGAGGGATTTAGATGCCGGGCTTTTGAGGCAAGTTCCATAATCGCTTCATGCGAGCAGGAAAGCAGCGCGAAGAAATAGTCAAACGGGGCATCCTGCATCGGACCGCCATCCTCATCAAGCGCGAGCGTGATAAGTTTGGTGGCGGTATATAGCTCTTGCCTCATTTGACCTGCATCGGAGTTTGCAAAATAGGCCAACAGACCCCGATGGATATGAACCTGAGCCAACTGTCGAAGCAACACACCGACGCGAATCCCCTTTGGCCGAGTCGTTGCCTCCCGCACCAGCGTGTCAACCTGCTCCGATTCGATGACCAGGATACGCGAAATATCCTTTGCGATTTTCTGTCGATTAGGAATCACTAGTCACCTTTACGATAATCGCAGCTTTCCCTCGCGATGCCGCCACGGACTTGGCGCGAATGAAATCGCGGCAGATGATGGAAGCACTGAAGCCAAGCTTCTCTGCAATCTGACGCCGGCTATATCTGGCCTGAAACAACAACTGGATCACGATTTGATCGGTTTGACTCAGATACGAGTGGTGGCTCCCATTTGCGCGACACCTCACAAGATGCGAGGTGTCGCACTTCAAACTTGAGCCGGCCCTGCTTCAACGTCTGTTAAGGTTTACCAGCCGAGAAATTCTTTTAATCTTCCGATAATTGACTTTTCGCGTTGAGACAAGCCGGTTCGCAGAAAATCGTACTCAAGCGAATAACACTGCAGAGGAGTCATGTCCAAGAGGCCGCCGTCAAGATGCCCTCCAGAAACTTCGACTTTGAGTCCACGAAACGCTGCAAGCTTTAGCAAGAAGGTCGCTGAATAGTCAGGCACCCATTCAGCCTCTAGATAGCCCTCAGCAGGAGCGCCAATCTCGTACTGCGCGATATAGTTCCTAAGCCCGTCAAGATCGCGGGATATCAAAAGCTTGCAAAAAGCTGTGTTATCGCGCTTTCCCGGTCGTTTGAGCTCTGCCGCAAGCTCCAGAGCTCCAGCATCGTCACCCAATATCAGAAGCCGCGTCAATTCGGTATAGAAGCCAGGGTCTTCGTGGGGCGGGACCGTTGGATCCAAATGTCTAGCCTTCGACGCAAGTTCTAGAATCGCTTCGCGCGAACACGAAAGCAGAGCATAAAAGTAGTCAAAGGGGTTGTCCTGCATCGGGCCGCCATCCTCGTCAAGCGCCAGCGTTACGAGCTTGGTGGCGGTATAAAGTTCCTGCTTCATCCGTGCCGCATCAGAGTCGGCAAAGTAGGCAAGCAGTCCTCGATGGATATGGATGGCGGCAACTTGCCGAAGTACGGACCCTATGCGAATTCCTTTGGGCCGTGTACTTATTCTCTGAAGAGCTCGGTCATAGTCCTCGGACTCGCTGGCGAGAATTCGAGAAAGATCTTGTACGGTTTTACTTTTCGGATATACCATCACTTCACCTTAACGATCAGTGCCGTCTGCTCGCGCGACGCAGTGACGACCTTAATCAGGGTACCGTTGTTAATTGCTTCGGTAAGCATATTAGCCGTACGCATCGCTGCGGGGTCTCCGGACGCCCGCAGGGGCCTGTCCTGAATTTTGTGTGCGAGGCATAACATGACCCGACTCCGGAGCATTTATGCCAATCGACAAACCTCTGAGCAAGACCAAGCTGAGGAACGCCGCGATAGCGGCCAAGTCTGCCGCGTTACCCAAGATCCCCGATGAGCTGATCGACCAGATCGTGAAGGGCCAGCCGATGACCGGCGAGGAAGTGAATGCCGCCTCGATGGCGTTCAAGAAGGCCCTGATCGAGAGAGCGCTGGGCGCCGAGCTGGGATTTCACCTGGGCTACCCGAGAGGCGCCGACAAGCCAGAGACGACGAAGAATCTACGCAACGGCAAGACCGGCAAGACGGTGCTGACCGAGGACGGCCCGCTGCGCATCGACGTTCCGCGCGACCGGGATTCGAGCTTCGAGCCGCTGCTCATTCCCAAGCACGAGCGCCGCTTCACCGGCTTCGACGACAAGATCATCGCCATGTACGCGCGCGGGATGACCGTGCGGGAGATGCAGGCCTTCCTGG
>Ga0102591_1001134_pt1 | contig 39222 bp, 35 predicted proteins | sample AraplaCol_mCL_r2_2_FD_76860 | JGI IMG/M metagenome (GOLD analysis project Ga0102591, IMG submission 76860) | Arabidopsis root microbial communities from North Carolina, USA - plate scrape MF_Col_mCL_r2 (SPADES assembly) (version 2) | ecosystem: Host-associated > Plants > Roots > Endosphere...
CCTGGCGCTGTTCGGCCGCAACATCACCGACGAAGTGCAGGTGGTGGGCGCGATCGACTTCAACAACCTCACCGGCATGATCAACGAGCCGCGCACCTGGGGTGCGGAGTTCCGCGCTTCGTTCTGATCGTTGTTGGATTCGAAGTCGTAACGACGACGCCGGGCTTGTCCCGGCGTTGTTGTTTTTCAAGCTCGTGTTTTCAAGGGCCGTCATTCCAGCGAAAGCTGGAACCCATCTTGATCCTTTGCGGAAAGCAAAATGGGTTCCAGCTTTCGCTGGAATGACGAAGAGCGTGGTTTCGTCGCGCGCTTCCGCCGGCCGGCGTATCCTTCGGACAACCCCTCCACCGGAGCGCCCCCATGACCACCGCCTACGACTTCACCGCCACCGACATCGACGGCCACGCGCGCGCGCTGCGCGAGTTCGAAGGCAAGGCGCTGCTGATCGTCAACGTCGCCTCCAAGTGCGGTTTCACCCCGCAGTACACGGGCCTGGAAAAGCTGCAGCGCGACTACGCCGCGCGCGGCTTCGACGTGCTGGGCTTTCCGTGCGACCAGTTCGGCCACCAGGAGCCGGGCGACGAAGCCGAGATCAAGAATTTCTGCTCGCTCACCTACGACGTGAGCTTCCCGATGTTCGCCAAGATCGACGTCAACGGCGACGACGCGCATCCGCTGTGGAAGTGGCTGAAGGACGAAAAGGGCGGCTTCCTCGGCATCGACGCGATCAAGTGGAATTTTTCGAAGTTCCTGATCGGCCGCGACGGCCAGGTGCTCAAGCGCTACGCACCGACCGACAAGCCCGAGTCGATCGCGAAGGACATCGAGGCGGCGCTGGCTTCCTGAGGGTTTCTGCACGACGTCCGCGCGCGCGCCGGACGCCGCGTTGCGGGTCGATTGGCCGCTCGTCTTGATACCCGGCGTTGGCTTCCTCGGAGGTAGCCGATGCGCAGGGACGTGGACCCGGGGACGCAGGCGCCGGGACGCTGCAGGGAGCGGATCGCGGCACGGGACGACTCGCGCCGTCGTTCGAGGGCGCATGCGGCCGCCTTCGCGCTGATGTGCCTGGTCGGCATGTCGACCTGGGCGATCGCCACGCCACCGAAGCTTCCGCCAAGCCCGCCCGCGGCCCCCGCGACTCCCGCGCCCGCCGCGAACAACTACGCCATCACCACGCCACAGCTTGAGGATGCGCTCAGGCCGCTGCGCCACCTTCCGTCCGACGGGCGCGTGGAACTGCACGCATCGGTGGCCACGCTGCCGGATCCACTGGAAACGTCGATGGGAAGGGCCTTCGACATGGCGGTGGCGGCCGTGATCAGCGCGTACCAGGCACGTGGCTACGAACTGGACGGTTTTGCGCTTTCGTGGAAACCGCGCACGTCCGATGCTTCCGACACCGTCGCCGTGTCGTCGGACGCGGCACATCGCAACCTGCCCAGCCTGCTGCTTTTCCGGCGGGATCTGTGGCGCGAACGCATCGAACAGGGGGAGGGCGATCCCACCCGCGTACGTGCGCTGGACGCGCCCGACGTCGCCTACGACCTGGTCTATCTCGTGGGTGACTCGCCCGGCTATGGCATCCAGCCGCGCGCGTTCGCGGTGGCGGCGCGCTGCGCATTGCTGTTCAACAACGTCCGGACCACGGTCGCCGCGTTGTCGCCCGACGACTCCTGCGATCGCACTCCCGCGGCGGGGCCGAAAACGCTGGATGTCATCGGGCCGTCGTTCTCCGGCTCGATGCAATCGCTGGCGGTCGCCATCGGCAGGCTCGGCTGCGCGAACGACGGCTGCGAGGGGCGGCGTGACGACATCGCGGTGAAGCTGGTCAGCCCGTCCGCTTCGGTGCCGAGCAACGACGCAATCGTGCACCACGGTTTCGTGCGCCATGCCAACGTGGAATACGGCTCGCTGGCATGGACGCTCCAGGACCAGATGCTGGCGCTCACGCGTTACCTGTGCCGCAACGACCTGTTGCCCGATCGCAAGATCGTCTTCCTGGTGGAGGAATCCACGTTCGGACGCGGCGCCCAGGAGCTGGCGGCGGGCCTGGAACAACAGCTCGGTCAGGGCGGCCCCGATGCCGGGGCGATACGGGCGAACTGCCTGGGCCCCACGCCGCTGTCGATCCAGGTCAGGCAGTTCTCGCCGAACATCTCATCCATCCGCGCCGAACATTCACGCCTGCGCAAGGCGGAGCTTGCCGAACGCGACAAGACGCCCGGCGGCAGCGGCCGCCTGCTCGAACTGGACCTGACCGGCGTCGAGAACGGCGTGGAGCGGCCGCCGGCATACCAGCCGGCGCTCACGTCGCGCTCGGACGAACTGATGCTCTACCGCATGTTCGATTCGCTGCGCGTGTGGGGAAAGCCCAATGCGGTGGTGATCGTCGCAACCGACGTGCGCGATCGCATCTTCCTGCTGAGCGAAGTCCGCAAGGCGCTGCCGTGGGCGCTACCGGCGATGCTGGAGATGGACTACCTCGTGGTGCACCCCGACTATCGCTCGATCAGCCGCGGCGCCGTGGTGGTGTCGATGCGCGATCCGATGGTCTGCGTGCTCGGCGATCGCATCGTCCAATGCCAGTCGCGTGGCACGAAAGCCGACGAGGCGGCGCGGTGCGGAGCACCGTACGGGCTGCGATGGGTGTGCCGGTTCATCCGCGACGAGGAGGAACGGCGCGCACGTCGCGAAACCCGGCAGAAGCAGACGCGATTCGCGTTCTCGACCGACCAGGCGGCGAACACGTTCCGCGCCGTGCATCTGTCGATCGGCCATCGCCAGCAGGGCGTCGCTGCATCGGGGCGGGACATCGCGACATACCTCCAGGAGGCGGTCTGCCCGGATGACGACTGCCAGCCGCGGCTCTACGTCGCGACGCTGGCAGGTTTCGCGAGCCTGGACGAGGAACGTCGCAGCACCATGGTCGCCGCGGATGCGCGACTGGCGCTGCAACGGTTGTGGTACCTGGCAACCGCGCTCTTCGCGGGCTTCTTCTTCCTCGTCGGCGTGTGGCTGCTGCGCGGTGCGCCCGGCGGCAGCGTGATGTCCAATCTCGCGCGGTACGTAATCACCGACTCGCGATGGCTCACGCGCCGCCTTCCGGGCTGGCTTGGGGCGCGCGGTAGTTCTTCGTCCGCGTCCGGAAGCGATCTCGCCCAGGATCCCGAGGCCGTTTCGATGTTGTTCCCACGCCGAAGGACGTCGCTGCTCGCCATCGCGATCATGGCGGGCCTCGTGCTGCTGGTCGCGGTGCTGCGGCTTTGGCAGACGGGGCGTTGGGGCGGCAACGATGCGCTGCTGGATCCGTGCCTTGGCGATCCCTCGTGTCCCTTCGACCTGGCCCATGGACGCGACGTGCTGGCCGTGTATTGCCTGTGGGGGCTGTACGCGTGCCTCGCGATCGTGGGCGTGATCAGGTTGAACGTCGCCGGCCGCAGGCAGGCGGTGTACGGCCGGCAGTTGCAGTGGTCGGGTGCGGGCGAACGGGCGCGGCCATGGCTGATTCCGGTGGGAATCCTGGTCGTCGTGGTCGTCACGTTCTACTTCTCCGACAGCCGGCCGGTGAGCGTGGACGCCCGCAGTCCCTGGCTGCTGGCGATGCTCGCGCTGGTGTGCAGCGTGGCCTTCATGGTCGCGCTGGGTTCGCACATGCGCACGCTCGTGCGCATCACGCTCTGGCTGTCGAAAGCCATCGCCCCGATCCAGAAACGCAAGGACCTGTCCGACTGGCCGTCGCCACGCGCGCTGCAGGAAACGATGCAGACGCCGTTCAACCTCTCGTTGAGCCGCAAGGACGTCGCAACCCTCAAGGCGCGTCCGCTATCCGACTGGATCAACACCACGCGCCTGATCATGGACGGGAACGGCGTCTATCCGCCGTTCGCCTCGACGTTCGACGAATGGCAGCGCCAGCTCGTCGCCGAACTCAAGCTGCTGGTGGTCGCGATCCGGTTCGCGGCCTGGTGCGCGATGGCGGCGCCGCTGGTCGTGCTGCTGGCGATGACGGCTTATCCGCCGGTGTACGAGCGCTGGCTGAAAACGATGTCGATCGGCCTGCTGCTGCTCGGTTTCGCCTTCACGATCATGGTCGTGCTGCGGCTGGAAAAGAATCCGATGCTCGGCCCGATGTTCACGCGCCACGGCGATGACCTGAGCTTCGGTGGCGCATTGCGCGCGCTGTGGCCGAAGTTCGTGGCGATGGCGGCGGTGCTGATCCCGCTGGTGGTGCCGGACGTGTGGGATGGTCTCCACGCGCTGGTGCGTTCGATCGATTCGCTGCGTTGAAGCGGCAGGCGCCTACTTCTCCACGAACGCCCGCTCGAACACGTACTGCCCCGGCGTGCCGATGCGCGGGGCGGCGGTGAAGCCGCGGCGGTCGAGGATGTCGCGGAAGTCGGCCAGCATCTGCGGGCTTCCGCAGATCATCGCGCGGTCGTGTTCGGCGTCCAGCGCGGGCAGGCCGAGGTGTTCCATCATGCGGCCGCTGTCGAACAGGTCGGTGAGGCGGCCGCGCTGGTCGCGGCCTTCGTACTCGAACGCCTCGCGCGTCACGGCCGGGTAGTACTTCAGCTTCGCGGCGATCTGCTCGCCGAGGAATTCGTGGCGGGGCAGTTCGTTGACGAAGTAATCGCGGTACGCGAGGTCCTGTGCGCTGCGCACGCCATGGGTGAGGATGACGTTGTCGAAACGCTCGTAGGTTTCCGGATCCTTGATCACCGCCAGCCACGGCGCCAAACCCGTGCCGGTGCCCAGCAGATACAGATTGCGGCCCACATGGAGGTCGTGGATCAGCAGCGTGCCGGTGGGCTTGCGGCCGACCAGCACCTGGTCGCCGGGGCGGATCGACTTCAAGCGCGACGTCAGCGGACCGTTGGGGACCTTGATGCTGAAGAACTCCAGCTGCTCCTCCCAGTTCGCACTGGCGATGGAGTACGCGCGCAGCAGCGGCTTGTGCGAGCCGTCGGGCTGTTCGACCTGCAGGCCGATCATCACGAACTGCCCGTTCTCGAAACGGAAGCCGTCGTCGCGCGTGGTGGTGAAGCTGAAGTAATCGTCCGTCCAGTGACGGACATCCAGCACCGTTTCGGTGCCAAAAGCGGAGGACATCGGGGTGTCTGGGGCGAGTGGGGGAAGCCCGCGCATTGTAGCCCAGCGGCCTTCACTCAAGATTGATTCTCATCCGGGCGACAGGGCGCCGACTATGCTCGGGCCATGCGAACGATCTGGACGGTGGGCCATTCGACGCGGGAATGGCCGCAATTCCTGAGTCTGTTGATGCAGGCGGGCATCGAGGCGGTGGCCGACGTGCGGCGGTACCCGGGTTCGCGGCGCCACCCGCAGTTCGCCGCGGCGACCCTGGCGGGAGGGCTGGCCGAGGCGGGCATCGAGTACATCCCGATGGTCGATCTGGGCGGGCGCCGCAATCCGCGCCGGGACTCGCCCAATACCGCGTGGCGCAATGCGTCCTTCCGTGGCTACGCCGATTACATGGAAACGGGCGACTACCGCCGCGCGCGCGATCGTCTCGAAGCGATCGCCACGGTGCGCCGCACCGCCGTGATGTGCGCCGAGGCGTACTGGACGCAGTGCCATCGAAGCCTGATCAGCGACGACCTGAAATCGCGCGGATGGACCGTCGTGCACCTGATTTCGCCGGGTCGTGCGGAAGAACATCCGTACACGAAGGCCGCACGCATCGTCGATGGTCGGCTCGATTACGGCGCCGCGAGCACGGCGCCGCAGGGAGACCTGTTCTGAGTTACTTCGCCTCGGCCATGCGCGAGGAATGCGAGGCGATCATCTTCCACGCGCCATCGCGCTGGACCCACACGCGCGTGAAGCGGAAGCGGCCGTTCCACGGCACGCCGTTGCTGATGCCCGACTGCACGCTGGTGCCGGTGACGACCATCGTGTCGCCGTAACGGCGCACGCGCAGATCCTCGTTGCCTATGCCCTGGTTGCGTCGCGTGCTGGTGCGCAGCTCGTCGAGGTAGTCGGCCTTGTACTGCACGCGGCCATCGGAGTGGGTGAGCATCCAGTCGTCGGCGAGGATGCGGTCGAGCCCGTCGACGTCGGGCTTCATGCGCAATTCGTTCCAGGTCGCGTCGAGCGCGAGCAGCTCGGCGTCGCTTTCGACGGCGAACGAAGGTAGCGAGACGATGAGCGCGAGGGTGAGGAGGATCGTCCGGATCATGTCGATTTCCTTGATGGCGTGTCGCGCTGCGTCGTTGCCTCGCGCCTGCGCAGGATGGGCTTCGGTGCGGGAAACCCATCCTGCGAACACCTGCGGCGCGAGCGCCGCACGCGGAGACGATCAGTTCTTCGGCGGGTCCAGCCGCAGCAGCTTGCCGTCGGTCTCGTCGGTCAGCACGTAGACCTTGCCGTCGCTGGCTACGCGTACGTCGCGGATGCGCGCGCCGAGGTCCTTGAGCAGGCGCTCTTCGCCGGTGATCTTGTCGCCGTCGAGCGACAGACGGATCAGGCTGCCATCGGCCAGCGCGCCGAGGAACAGGCTGTCGTTCCACTTCGACGCAGGCTGCGAGGTGAGGAACGCCATGCCCGACAGGCCCGGCGAGATTTCCCAGACGTGGTACGGCTGTTCCATGCCCGGTGCGGAGGTGCCGACGGCTTCGGGAATCTTCAGGCCCGAATAGTTGATGCCGTTGGTGATGATCGGCCAGCCGTAGTTCTTGCCCGGCTGCGGGATGTTGATCTCGTCGCCGCCCTTCGGGCCGTGCTCGGCTTCCCACACGGTGCCGGTGCGCGGGTCCAGCGCCAGCGACTGCATGTTGCGATGGCCGTAGCTCCAGATCTCCGGACGCGCGTCCTTGCGGCCGACGAACGGGTTGTCGGCCGGCACGCTGCCATCGACGTTCAGGCGCACGAGCTTGCCCTGCAGCATGTCGAGCTTCTGCGCGGTCGGGCGGTCGTTGCGCTCGCCCTGGGTGATGAAGACGTGGCCCTTGCCGTCGAAGACGATGCGCGAGCCGAAGTGGTTCGGGCCGACGAGCTTGGGTTCCTGGCGGTAGAACAGCTTCACGTCGCTCAATGCGCCGTCGCCCAGCGTCGCGCTCGACACGGCCGTGCCGGCGCTGCCGTCCGGGCCGGCTTCCGCGTAGCTGAGGAAGATCTTTTTGCTGGTCGCGAAGTCCGGCGCGAGCACGACGTCGAGCAGGCCGCCCTGGCCTTCGGCCCAGACCTGCGGGACGCCGGTGATCGGCGCCGAGACCGCGCCATCGGCGGTCACATGGCGCAGACGGCCCGGGCGTTCGGTGACGAGGAAACCGCCGTCGGGCAACAGCGCGACGCCCCACGGGTGTTCGAAGCCGGAGGCGATCGTGGTGACGGTCACCGGGCCGTTCTGGCTGGTCAACGTCTGCGTCGGCAACGCCTTGGGCGCGGCGGTCGCGGCCTTCGGGGCGGCGGCGTCCTCACCCTGGCGGGCCTGGCAGGCGACCAGGGTCATCGAAAGGGCGAGGGCGAGCGAAGTGCAATGCAAGGCGTGGCGCATGGGGGCAGGGCTCCTGTCCGTTCGTGCGTGGGGTGTTTGCCGGATATGGCGTCGGGGCCTTCAACGATAACCGGCCGCCTGCAACTCGAACAATTCCGCGTAGCGCCCGCCCTGGGCGAGCAGTTGCTCATGGGTTCCGCTGGCTTCCAGCCGGCCGTCGGCCAGCACGAGGATGCGGTCGGCCATGCGCACGCTGCTGAAACGGTGCGAGATCAGCACCGCGGTCTTGCCCTGCGACAGATCCCTGAAGCGCTGGAACACTTCGAACTCGGCGCGCGCGTCCAGGGCCGCGGTGGGTTCGTCGAGGATCATCACCTGCGCATCGCGCATGTAGGCGCGTGCGATCGCGAGCTTCTGCCATTGCCCGCCGGAGAGATCCACGCCGGTCTTGAAGCGGCGGCCGATCAGCTGGTCGTAGCGATTGGGCAGCCGTTCGATCATGTCCTCGGCCATCGCCCGCTGCGCGGCTTCGCGGATGCGTCCGGCGTCGTCCATCGCATCAATGCGACCCACGCCGATGTTCTCGCCGGCGGTGAGGTGATAGCGCACGAAGTCCTGGAAGATCACGCCGACATTGCCGCGCAGGTCGTCCAGGTCGTAGTCGCGAAGGTCGCGGCCGTCGAGCAGGATGCGGCCTTCGTCCGGGTCGTACAGCCGCGCGAGCAGCTTCACCAGCGTGGTCTTGCCCGCGCCGTTCTCGCCGACCAGCGCCAGCACTTCGCCCGCGCGCAGTTCGAAATCGAGCCCGCGCAGCGCCCACCGGGTCGCATCGGGATAGCGGAAGCCGACGTTCTCGAACGCGAAACCGCGCGTGATCGGACGCGGGACCTGCAAGGCATTCGCGGGCGAGACGATTTCCGGTTCGATCTCGAAGAACGAGAACAGATCGTCGAGGTACAGGGCCTGTCCGGCGACCTGCGAGAAACCGACAAGCAGGCCTTCCAGCAACTGCCGCAACCGCAGGAAGCTGCCGGCGAGGAAGGTCAGGTCGCCGATGCTGAAATCGCCGCGCACCGTGCGCCACGCGATGTAGCCATAGGCGATGTAGTAGCCCGCCGTGCCCAGCGCCGCCAGCAGCGCGCCCCAGATCGCGCGCTTCCGCGCCAGCGTGCGGTTCGCGCGGAACAGCGAGTCGGCCAGTTCGCGATAGCGCGCGATCAGGAACCGGTGGAGGTTGAAGATCTTCACCTCCTTGGCCGTGTCCACGCTCGCGCCCATCTGCTTCACGTATTCGAGCTGGCGGCGTTCGGGCGTCCAGGCGAAGTTGAGCGAATAGCCCAGTGCGTTGAAATGCGCCTCGCCGACGAACGCCGGCACCAGCGCCACCGCCAGCAGCACGATCAGCCACGGCGCATACACCAGCAGGCCGGCGGCAAAGCTCACCACGGTGATCGCGTCCTGCACCTGGCCGAACAGCTGGCTCATCAGGTTCATGCGCCCCATCGTCTGGCGGCGCGCACGGTCGAGCTTGTCCTGCAGGTCGGGGTCTTCGAAATCCTCCAGGTCCAGAGTGGCCGCGTGTTCCATCAGGCGCACGCTGGTGACGTTGGTGAACATCTCCGACAGCAGCGCGTCGCCGTAGCTCACCAGCCGGCCGAGCAGGTCCGAGCCGATCGCCAGCCCGAACTCGAGCGCCAGCAGGGAGAGCAGGGTGTCGAGCTGCCCGCTGTGCCAGGCCTGTCCGAGCGTGTCGAATCCGTTGCCCGCCGCGACGAGGCGAACGGCCTCGTCGATGATCAGCTTTCCGACGTAGAGCGTTGCGACCGGAAGCAGCGCGCGCACGACGCGCAGGCCGATGGTCATCAGCGAGAGCGAGGGACTGGTGGACCAGATCTGCCGCAGGAACGGCGGCAGGTTGCGCAACGCGTCGAAGCGTTCGCGCAGGCTGGGGCGAGGGGCGGGGCTGGCCGCGTGTGGATCGCTCATCCGGCGATTGTGCACTTGTGGTGTGCAGGCGCGATGTCGTCGTGTGGCGACATGGCCTTGTAGCCCGGGTAAGCGCAGCGCACCCGGGCTACAAGGGCGGCATCAATCCGGGATCAATGCTCCCGCGCCCGACGCATCGGCTGCCTGCGATTCTCGTCGTGCCCGTCGTCTTCGACATCGTCGCGCTGGTCGAACGACGAACTGGAAAAACCGCTTCCCTGCTGGTCGAAACCGCTGCGCACCGCCTGGCCCGGCGGGCCGAACGACGCCGACCCCTTGTCCACCGCCAGCCGGTTGTTCACGTCGCGCACGCCCTGCACGGAGGCCGCGAGGTTTTCCGCCAGATGCTTCATGCCACGCTCCGGCACTTCGCCGGTCAGCGTGACGGTGCCGGCATCGACGGCGACAAGGATCTCGCGCGCATCGATGTCCTCATCGCGCGTGAGCTGTTCGATCAGGTCGTCCGCGATGCGTTCGTCCGAACGCAGGATGTTGCGCGGGCCGCGTCCGCGATGACCGCCGCCACGTTCCGTGGTGCCGCGAGTCTTCAGCTCGGGCCGCGATTCGCCGTAGCCGCCCTGGCCGGGATAGCCGAAGCCGTCGTCCTGTTTCGCCGGTCCCCAGGACCGGTTCGTCACCGACGGCATTCCGCGATAGAGCTCCTGCCGATGCTTGTCGTCCGGATGCCTGGCCATGATCGCTCCCGTCGTGATCGATGCAGCAATGCTGCGAAGTTCGCGGTTATCGGGGCGGCAACGGCTCGTAATCGCTTCGTTTCATTATGCGCTGCGTCGCATCCGCTTCGCCGGCTCGGCCGTCTTCTTCACGGCCTTCCTTGCCGCCTTCTTTGCGGCCTTCTTCGTTGCTTTCTTCACGGCTTTCTCCACTGCCTTCTTCGCGGATTTCTTCGCAGCCGTGCGCGATGCCTTTGCCGGGCCCAGTTCGATCCACGTCGGCGCGTGGTCGCTCGGTTTCGCCTGTCCGCGCACCCAGCGATCCACGCCCGCCGCGCGCAGCCTCGGCAGGATTTCCGCATTGAGCAGCAGGTGGTCGATGCGCAGGCCCGAATTGCGCTCCCAGTGCTGGCGGAAGTAGTCCCAGAACGTGTACACGCGTTCCTCGCCGAACACGTGCCGCACCGCATCGGTCCAGCCCTGGTCGAGCAGGCGCTGGTAACGCTCGCGGCTTTCGGGTTGCAGCAGTGCGTCCTTGCGCCAGGACTTCGGGTTGTAGATGTCCTCGTCGGTGGGCACGACGTTGTAGTCGCCGGCCATCACCACTGGCTGGCCGCTGTCGTACCAGTGCCGGGCACGCTTGTGGAGGCGATCCATCCACGCGAGTTTGTAGTCGAACTTCGGTCCCGGCTGCGGGTTGCCGTTGGGCAGGTAGAGGCAGATCACCACGACGCCGCCGGCGGCGGCTTCGATGTAGCGGCTCTGGCTGTCCTCCGGATCGCCGGGCAGGCCGCGTCCGATCTCCACCGGCTCCGCGTCGCGCGCCAGGATGGCGACGCCGTTCCAGGACTTCTGCCCGTGCCAGATCGCGCCGTAACCGGCCTCGGCTATGGCGTGCGCGGGGAAGGCCTCTTCCGGCGCCTTCAGTTCCTGCAGGCAGGCGACGTCGGGTTGCTCCCTGCGCAGCCATTCCAGCAATGCCGGCAGGCGCGTGTTCACGCCGTTGATGTTGAACGTGGCGATTTTCACGCGCGATGCCGCCATGCGATGGGGTCGGCCGAACGCTAGCCCGCCTGTCGTGAAGGCGCGGTTCCCGGCCGTCGCGAACAAACCTGCGCGGGTGCGGCCCGGCTAGACTCGGGCGACGTTCTTCCGGGGGAACACCCATGCTTCGACACGCACTGCTCGCCGCCGCCGTCGCCGCCTGCCTGTCCGCTGCGCCCGCGTTCGCGCAGGCGCCTTCCAGTACGCCAGCCACGCAGGCCGCGACCGAAGCGAGCCCCGCCGCGACCGAACTGCACGCGCTGTTCGACGAGGAGTGGGAGCGCGGCATGCGCGAGAACCCCGAGGAGGCGAGCTGGCGCGGCGACAAACGTTACAACGACAGCTGGACCGACATGGGCATGGCGGCGATCGAGGAGCGCATGGAAGGCGACAGGCAAGCCTTGCAGCGGCTCAAGGCGATCGACCGCAACGCGCTGACCGAGGACGACCGCCTCAGTTACGACGTCTTCGCGTGGAGCCTGGAGAAAGCGGTCGAACGCCAGAAGTTCCGCGAATACCTGAGCCCGGTGGGCCTGAGCGGCGGCGTGCAGACCGCCGAGGGCATCGCCGAGGTGCTGCCGTTCGCCACGGTGAAGGATTACCGCGACTGGCTGGCGCGCATGCGCGCCCTGCCGGCGCTGATCGAACAGAACGAAGCGCTGCTGCGTGAGGGCGCCGCCGCCGGCAACACGCCGCCGCGCGTGCTGATGGAGCGTATTCCGGGGCAGATCCAGTCGCAGCTCGTCGACGACCCCATGAAGAGCCCGTTCTACAAGCCGTTCGCGAAATTCCCCGAGTCCATAAGCGAGGCCGACAAGGCCGGGTTGCGGGTCGAGGCCATGCAGGTCATCGCGCAGAGCATCGTGCCGGCCTACCGCCAGTTCGCGACGTTCTTCAACGACGAGTACCTGCCGAAGACGCGCACCTCGATCGCCGCGATCGACCTGCCCGACGGCAAGGCGTACTACGACTTCACGGCCCGCTACTTCACCACCACCAACCTGTCGGCCGATCAGATCCACAAGATCGGCCTGAAGGAAGTCGCGCGCATTCGCGGCGAGATGGAGAAGATCAAGGCCGAAGTCGGCTTCAAGGGCTCGCTGGCAGAATTCTTCGAATATCTGCGGACCGACCCGAAGTTCTTCTACAAGACGCCGGAAGAACTGTTCACTGCCTACGAGGCGATCGCCAAGCGCATCGACCCGCAACTGGTGAAGGTGTTCAAGACCATCCCGCGCCTGCCGTACGGCGTGCGTCCGATTCCGGACAACGTCGCACCCGACACCACCACCGCCTACTACCAGCCTGGCGCCGTGGACGGCACGCGTGCGGGCTATTACTACGTGAACCTCTACAAGCCGGAAGTCCGGCCGAAGTGGGAAATGATGCCGCTGTCGTTGCACGAGGCCGTGCCGGGGCACCACTTCCAGTTCGCGCGCGGCATGGAGCTGCCGGACGTGCCGATGTTCCGTCGCGTCGGGTACTTCGTCGCCTACGGCGAGGGCTGGGGCCTGTACGCCGAGCGCCTGGGCTACGACATGGGCCTGTACGACGACCCGTACGACCGCATGGGCCAGCTGGCCTACGACATGTGGCGCGCGGTCCGGCTGGTCGTGGACACCGGCATGCACAGCAAGGGCTGGAGCCGCGACAAGGCCATCGAGTTCTTCATGGACAACTCGCCCAAGACCCGCCAGGACGTGGTCAACGAGATCGACCGGTACATCGGCTGGCCGGGGCAGGCGCTGGCCTACAAGATCGGCCAGCTCAAGATCTCCGAGCTGCGTGAGAAGGCCGCGAAGCAGCTGGGCCCGAAGTTCGACCTGCGTGAGTTCAACGACGCCGTACTGGAGACCGGTTCGGTGCCGCTGGAAGCCCTGGAAGCGCATATCGACGAGTGGGTGAGCACCCGCGCTGGCGAACCGTAGGTTCGCGCGGGTGCGAACGCCCGGCCAGGAATGGCCGGGCAGGGCGACCCGGAGCCGGCAGCGTCCCGCCAGGGATGGCTGCGAGGCGCTCTCGGCGCGGCCCCGGGGTCCCGGAAGCCCAAGAGCCCCACGTTTGCCTTCAACTCCTTGATCCGCCATACTTTCCGGCTCTCGCGGCCCTGGGCTGGCGGGAACCTTGCTCCACCGCGTCCATTCCGGGCGTTGGGGAGCTGATCCGGACGCGGCGAAAGTCGCAGCCATCATCCGAAAGGAATTACCAATGCGTCATTACGAAGTCGTGTTCCTGGTCCATCCGGACCAGAGCGAGCAGGTGCCGGCCATGGTCGAGCGCTACAAGAGCCTCATCGAAGGCGGCGAAGGCAAGATCCACCGTCTCGAAGACTGGGGTCGCCGTCAGCTGGCCTACCCGATCGAGAACCTGGTCAAGGCCCACTACGTGCTGCTCAACATCGAGTGCACCCAGAACGTCCTGAACGAGCTGGTCGACGGTTTCCGTTTCAACGACGCCGTCCTGCGCCACCTGGTGATCAAGCGCGACGAAGCCGACACCGAGCAGTCGCTGATCATGAAGTACAAGGACGAGAAGGGCGACAAGCCCGAGCGTGGCGAGCGTCGCCGCCGTGACGAGGAAGGCGGTGTCGGCACGGCCGACGAGCCCTCCGACGACAACGCCGAAGCCGCCTGATCACGCACTAGGAGCACATACTCATGTCCAAGTTCTTCCGTCGCCGCAAGTTCTGCAAGTTCACCGCCGAGGGTGTGAAGGAGATCGACTACAAGGATCTCAACACCCTGCGCCAGTACCTCACCGAGACCGGCAAGATCGTGCCGAGCCGCGTGACCGGTACCAAGTCGAAGTACCAGCGCCAGCTGGCAACGGCCGTCAAGCGCGCCCGTTTCCTGGCCCTGATCCCGTACACCGACAACCACAACGCCTAACGGCGTGAACGCCCGCGCATCCGTGTGCGGGCGTTTCAAGAAAACCGGACTTCGCTCCGACGTCGCACCCAAGGGTGTGGCGTCAGGAGACGTCATTCGGACAGCCACCGCTGCGGGGCATCGCCTCGCTAACGAATACGGAGCAACACCATGCAACTGATCCTCCTGCAGAACGTGCAGAACCTCGGCAAGCTGGGCGACAAGGTCAGCGTCAAGCCGGGCTTCGGCCGTAACTACCTGATCCCGTACGGCAAGGCCGCGCCGGCGACCGAGGCCAACCTGGCCGAGTTCGAGGCCCGCCGCGCCGAGTACGAAGCGAAGGCCAAGGCCTCGCTGGAAGGTGCCGAAGGCCGCAAGGCCGCGCTGGAAGGCGTCGAAGTGACCATCAGCGCGAACGCGTCTACCGAAGGCAAGCTGTACGGCTCGATCACGCCGCGCGACATCGCCGAAGCGCTGACCAAGCACGGCCACAAGGTCGAGAAGTCGGAAGTCGTGCTGGGTGAAGGCCCGCTGCGTCGCACCGGCGAGTACGAGATCGTCGTGCACCTGCACGCCGACATCGAAGCCACCGTCAAGGTCATCGTGATCGGCGAAGTCGCCTGATTCCAGGCAGCTTGACCCGGTCATCGCAAGAGCTTGAGAAAGGGCGCCTCCGGGCGCCCTTTCTTTTTGCGCCACCTGTCGGACAAGGCGGCGTGTTTTCGGATTTCTCCGATATTGGCGTAGGGAAAGCCCGTGACACAGTCGCGGCACACTCCCTTGGACCGCCGCCATGGACCAGCGCCTCGAACTTCCCGAGCTCGACCCGTCGATCGAACTGACCCTGCACGAGTTGCAGGACTTTTCGTTTCCGTCGGCGCCGCTCTCGTTCGCCGACCTGATCGCCGCCAGCCTGCGCGAAGCCTGCGAGGCGGATGGCGACGCGGTCTTCCCGATGATCGCCCGCCTGATCGACCAGCACATCGCCGGCGCCTTGCAGCCGCGCCGCATCGGTCGCTGGCGGGATGAAGCGCTGGACGACCTGTTGTCGGTCATCTCGCCGGGCATGCGCGCCCGTGCGGGGATCGCCATCGTCAGTTGAGTCCGGCTGACCGGTCGGACTTGCCCGGCCGCCGCTCGCCATCGATCGGACCGCCCGTCGCGTGCTGCACGTCTCATCGCATGCGACAGCCGCGTGGCTCCATGTCGACGATGAGTATCCACGCGATATCCACAGACTTATCTGCAACGCCCGAAGGCGTTCCGCGTCTACGATGCCCGACCCGCGATAACAACACGGCCGGCGCGACGGTGCAGGAAGAGGGCGACTGACGGCATGAGCGTACGACCCGGGTTTCGCAGGGAAAAGAAGTTCGAGACGCGCAACGAACAGCGCATGGACCAGCTGCGCGTGCCGCCCCAGTCCATCGAGGCCGAGCAGGCCGTGCTCGGCGGCCTCATGCTGGCGCCCGACTCCTGGGACCGCATCGCCGACCAGCTCAGCGACAGCGACTTCTATCGCCGCGACCACCAGCTGATCTACCGCGCGATCAGCGAGCTGGCGGAAAAGAATCGTCCGTTCGATGCCGTGACCCTGGGCGAATGGTTCGAATCGCAGGGCCTGAGCGAGCAGGTCGCCGGTGGCGCCTACCTGATCGAACTGGCCAGCAACACGCCGTCGGCCGCGAACATCACCGCCTACGCCGAGATCGTCCGCGACAAGGCGATCCTGCGACAGCTGATCGACGTGGGCACGGGCATCGTCAACGACGGTTTCCAGCCGGACGGGCGCGATTCGGCCGAGATCCTCGAAGAAGCCGAACGCCAGGTGCTGGCGATCGCGCAGGCGAACACCACGGGCAAGACCGACTTCACGCCGGTGACCAAGGCGCTGTCGGAAGCCTTCGACACGCTGCAGACGCGCTACACCAACGGCAGCGGCGTGACCGGCCTGTCGACCGGCTACACCGAGCTCGACATGATGACGGCCGGTCTGCAGAAGACCGACCTGATCATCCTTGCCGCGCGTCCCGCGATGGGCAAGACGACACTCGCGCTCAACATGGCAGAGACCGCCGCCTTCCGCAGCAAGCTGCCGGTGGCGGTGTTCTCGATGGAAATGTCGGCCTCGCAGCTGGCGATGCGCCTGATCTCGTCGGTCGGCCGCGTCAACGCGCAACGCCTGCGTACCGGCCAGCTCGAGGACGAGGACTGGAGCCGCGTCACCGGCGCGATCCGCCAGTTGCGCGAAGTGAAGATCTTCATCGACGACGAACCCGGCCTGTCGCCGGTGAAGCTGGCGGCCAAGGCGCGGCGCCTCAAGCGCGAGCATGGCCTGGGGCTGATCGTCATCGACTACCTGCAGCTGATGTCGGTGCCGGGCAATAGCGAGAACCGCGCGACGGAAATCTCCGAGATCTCGCGCTCGCTCAAGGGCCTGGCGAAGGAGCTGCAGGTGCCGGTGATCGCGCTGTCGCAGCTCAACCGCTCGCTGGAAACGCGTACCGACAAACGTCCGGTGATGGCCGACCTGCGCGAATCGGGCGCCATCGAGCAGGACGCGGACATGATCATGTTCATTTACCGCGACGACTACTACAACAAGGAGAACTCGCCGGACAAGGGACTGGCCGAAGTCATCATCGGCAAGCAGCGTTCGGGCCCGACCGGCTCGCTCAAGCTCAAGTTCTTCGGCGAGTACACCCGCTTCGACAACCTCTCGCACGACGCGGTGGGCAGCTTCGAGTAAGCGTCCACCCCGCGCTCACCGTGCCGCGGCCTACAGTGCCGCGTGCATCGCGAGAGCGTCGAATCCGAAGCGCTGGCCAGCGTCGGCTACGAGCCGCGGCAGCGCGTGCTCGAGATCGAATTCCACAGCGGCGAGATCTACCGCTACTTCGAAGTGCCACCGGAACTTCACGTTGACTTGATGCGAGCCGATTCGGTCGGCCACTTCTTCGCGGAACACATCCGCAATGCGGGTTTCGACGTCGAGCACGTCGGCGCGGACGATGAATGACCGCCAGCGGGCCGTGCGCGGATTGACGTCCCCGTAACGCCGCGCGGTGCAGCGTGGATGTTGGTCTTCATGGAGTCGCCGCCATGCGTGTTTCAAACCGGTTCCTTTCCACCGTCACTGCGTGCGCGCTCGGCCTGACACTGGCCATGACGGCGGGCGCCCAGACCAAGAGCAGCTCCAAGACCAAGACGCCGCATTGCTACGACGTCGAAGTGCAGAAGCCCAAGGAAGTGAAGGACGAGCACAAGATCACCGGCACCGTGACCGGTGGCCTGGTCGGCGGGCTGCTGGGCAACCAGGTCGGTGGCGGCAGCGGCAAGAAGATCGCCACCGCGGCCGGTGCCGTCGGCGGTGCGTTCGCGGGTCGCAAGATCCAGGACAACCAGCAGAAGAAGACGGAAACGGTGATCGAGCGTCGGTGCGATTGATTCGTCGCGCACCGCCCTTCCATCCAGCCTCGCGGTGGGAGAGGGGCTAAAGCAGCAGGCGATCCGTCGCTAGAATGCGGGTCCAACCCCCACGCACCGGACACGCAGTGCACCCCACGCCTGGCATGCCTCCCGCCGTCAGCGAGCGTCCGACTCGCATCACGGTCGATCTGGATCACCTGACCCACAACCTCCATGCCATCCGTGCGCATGTGGGCGTGCCGGTCATGGGCATCGTCAAGGCGAACGCCTACGGCCATGGCCTGGTGCCGGTCGCGCTGCATCTGCAGGCGCAGGGCGTGGACCAGCTGGGCGTGGCGTTCGTGGAGGAAGGCATTGCGCTGCGACGCGCCGGCATCACCGCGCCGGTGCTCGTGCTCGGCGGGATCTTCGGTCCGCAGGTCGCGCAGTTCATCGCGCACGACCTTGAAATCACCGTGTCCTCGCTCGACAAGTTGCGCCAGGTGGAAGCCGCGGCCGAGGCAATGGGCCGACGCGCCGTGATCCACCTCAAGATCGACACCGGCATGGAACGCGTCGGCGTCCACAGCTATTCGTCGCGCCCGTTCGTTGAAGCCGCCGTCGCGTCGAAGTGGTGCGAGCTCAAGGGCATCTACTCGCACCTGGCGTGTTCGGATGATCCTTCGTCCGACATGACGCTGAAGCAGGTCGAGCGCTTCCACGATGCCTGCGCCCACATCGAACGCCTTGGTGCGCCGATGCCGGTGCGCCATCTCGCCAACTCCGGCGGCGTGCTGCATTTCCCGCAGACGTGGCTGGACATGGTGCGTCCGGGCATCGTGCTGTACGGCGTGCTGCCCGATCCCGCATCCCAGCGCACGATCGACGTGAAACCGGCGATGTCGCTGCGCTCGCAGGTCGTGTACTTCAAGGTGGTGAAGGCGGGCAACACCGTGAGTTACGGCGCGACCTGGCAATCGGACCACGACACGCGCGTGGTGACGGTGCCGATCGGCTACGGCGACGGCTTCCCGCGCTCGTTGTCCTCGCGCGGCTCGGTGCTGATCCGCGGGCACCGCTATCCCATCGTCGGGCGCGTGTGCATGGACCAGTTCATGGTCGACATCGGCGGCGACAGCGCGTTCAACGAAGACGAGGTCGTGCTGATCGGCACGCAGGCCGACGAGGCGATCAGCGCCGAGGACGTCGCCACGCTGGCCGGCACGATTCCCTACGAGATCCTGGTCGGCCTCAACGACCGCATTCCGCGCGAATACCGCGGCGGCTGACCGAACGGCGCGTTGACGCGCCCGTTCGGCGCCTTGGCATACTGGCCCCGTCCCATTCCCCGGGTGCCCGATGGCCGCAGGCCAATCCAATGAGCCGACCAAGGCGCTGGCGCTGGTGTGGTTCCGCAACGACCTGCGCCTGGACGACAACCCGGCGTTGCAGGCCGCGCTCGACGCCGGCTACGTGCCGATCCCGGTCTACATCCACGCGCCGGACGAAGGCGGCGACTGGGCGCCGGGCGAGGCGTCCAACGCGTGGCGCCATCGTTCGCTGGCCGCGCTCGACGCCGCACTGCGAACGCGTGGATCGCGCCTGCGCCATTTCTTCGGACCGAGCCAGGCGACGCTGCAGTCGCTGATCGCCACCACCGGCGCCGAGGCGGTGTTCTGGAACCGTCGCTACGAACCGGCCTACGAGCGCCGCGACGCGAACATCAAGACCACCTTGCGCCAGCAAGGCGTGCGCGTGGAGAGTTTCAACGCCGCGCTGCTGTTCGAACCGTGGACCGTGCGGAACAAGCAGGGCCTGCCGTTCAAGGTGTTCACACCGTACTGGAAGGCGCTGCTGGCGCAGTGGCAGCTCGGCCTGTGCATCGATGCGCCCGAACGCCTGCCCGACAGCGATGAAGGGCCGTCCGGCGTGCCGCTGGATGCACTGAAACTCGCGCCGCGGCTCGGCTGGGATCGCGCGTTCTGGGACGACTGGACGCCGGGCGAGGCGGGCGCCCATGCTGCGCTGGAAACATTCGTCGACGGCGCGCTGCGGGGCTATCGCGAACAGCGCGATCGCCCGGACCGCGTCGGCACGTCGCGTCTTTCGCCGCACCTGCATTTCGGCGAGATCGCGCCGTGGCGCGTGGCGTCGGTGCTCGAACGCGAGCGCACGGCCGGCAACGGCGCCGACGTCGACGGCTTCCTGCGCGAGCTGGGCTGGCGCGAGTTCGCCCATCACTTGCTGCATCACTTCCCTGAAACACCGGATCGCAACTTCGACGCGCGCTTCAACGATTTCGCGTGGTCGCAGGTGTCGCCCGTGCAACTGGCCGAATGGCAGCAGGGCCGCACCGGCGTGCCGATCATCGATGCCGGCATGCGCGAGCTGTGGCATACCGGCTGGATGCACAACCGCGTGCGGATGATCGTGGCGAGTTTCCTGACCAAGCATCTGCGCTACCACTGGCGGCACGGCGCGCGCTGGTTCTGGGACACGCTGGTGGACGCGGACCTGGCGAACAACACGCTCGGCTGGCAGTGGGTCGCCGGCACTGGCGCGGACGCGGCGCCGTACTTCCGCGTGTTCAATCCGGTGTTGCAGGCAACGAAGTTCGACCCGGACGGGCGTTACATCGCGCGATGGGTGCCCGAACTGGCCGACTTGCCGGTGCCGCTGCGCTTCTCGCCCTGGCTCGATCCGCAGGCGCTGCGCCGCGTGGCGCCCGACTATCCGCCGCAGCCGCTGGTCGCGATGGGTGCCGGACGCGATTCGGCGCTGGCGGCGTATCGCAAGCTGCGCGGCTGAATCTCGGTCGTCGAATGGCTGCGTTGACGCTGCTCGCGAGGCCGTGATTCACTCGGCCTGACACGCACGGGAGCGGATGACCATGGCGGGGACGCGGACTGGGGCACGCCGGCGTGGTCGCCGGGAACCGATGTCGCGGGTCGACACTGCATGGCTGCGCATGGAGCGGCCAACCAACCCGATGATGATCACCGGCGTGCTGATGTTCGCCGAGCCGATGTCGCTGGAGCGGCTCAAGCGCGTGGTGAAACAGCGCTTCCTTTCGTATAAGCGCTTCCGCCAGAAGCCCGTGGTCGCGCCGGCCGGGGCGCAGTGGGAAACCGACCTCAATTTCAATCTCGACTGGCACGTCCAGCACGCTGCGTTGCCCGGTCGCGGCGACAAGCGCGCGCTGGAGCGCTTCGTCAGCCAGCTCGCGTCCTCGCCGCTCAACCATGACCGCCCGCTGTGGCAGTTCCATCTGGTCGAACGTTACGACGGCGGCGGGTCGGCGCTGGTGGCGCGCATCCACCACAGTTACGCCGACGGCATCGCGCTGGTGCAGGTGCTGCTTTCGGATACGCAGGCCGATGCCAGCGATCGCAGCGAACTGCCGCGCACCTGGCTCAAGAAGGAACATGCGGGCGTGGCGCGTCGCGTCGGCGCCGTCGATCGCTACGTGCAGCTGGGCAGCAAGGTCGTCGAGAAAGGCCTGGAGATGTATCGCGACCCCACGCTGGCCGCGGTATTGGCGAAGGAGGGCGGCGAGATCGCGCGCGAACTGCTGCATGCGTTGGCGTTGCCGGACGATCCGCCGTCGATGCTGCGTGGCCGGCTCGGCACGAGCAAGCGTGTCGCGTGGGCCGAGCCGCTGGACCTGGAAGAAGTGAAGGCCGTCGGCCGCGCCTGCGATTGCACCGTCAACGATGTCCTCATGGCAACCGCCGCCGGCGCGCTGCGCAGCTACATGATCGAGCGCGGCGACCACGTCGACGGCCTCACGCTGCGCGCGACGGTGCCGGTGAACCTGCGGCCGCTCGAACATTCGCGAAAGCTCGGCAACCATTTCGGCCTGGTGTTCCTCGACCTGCCCGTGGGCGAGGGCAATCCGATCCGTCGCCTGGAACGCGTCGCGCAATGCATGGAAGACCTGAAGCGCTCGCGGCAGGCGATCGTCGCCTACGGATTGCTGGCCGCGCTCGGCATGGCGCCCGCATCGGTGCAGGGACTGGCGCTGGAACTGTTCAGTCGCAAGGCGACCGCGGTGGCGACCAACGTGCCTGGGCCGCAGCAGCCGCTGTATCTGGCGGGCTGCATGTTGCGCGAGATGATGTTCTGGGTGCCGCAGACCGGTTCGATCGGCATCGGCATTTCGATCCTGAGCTACAACGGCCGCGTGCACTTCGGCTTGATCTCCGATGGCCGGCTGATTCCCGATCCCGATGCGGTGATCCGTCGCTTCGGCGCGGAGTTCGACAAGCTGCTGTACCTGGCGTTGATGGGAAACTGGGACACACGCCTCGATGCGGATGCGGCACAGGCGTTGATTCCTGCCGCCGACTGAATACGCGGCGCGGCGATCACTTGCGTAAGACGTGAACGCGGTTAGCTTGTGCGCGTTCAGTTCGATTCGCCTATCCAGGCACGTCTTCCACGCAAGGACCACTACATGAAGAATTTCCTCAAGGCCGCTTGTGTCGCCATCGTCACCACCGCGTTGCTCGCCGGTTGCGCCACGGGCGGCAGCGGCTATTACGGCCAGCCCTATCCGCAGCAGCAACAGCCGCAGGGCCAGCAGCAGGGCATGAGCAAGACCGGCAAGGGCGCGCTCATCGGCGCGCTGGCCGGCGTCGCGGCAGGCCTGCTCAGCGGCGATGACGCCACCGAACGCCGCCAGCGCGCGCTCGTCGGCGCGGGCGTCGGCGGCCTTGCCGGTGCGGCCATCGGCAACTACCAGGATCGCCAGGAAGCCGCGCTGCGCCAGCAGACCGCCGGTACGGGCGTCGACGTCGTGCGCCAGGGCGACAACATCACGCTCAACATGCCCAGCGGCATCACCTTCGACTTCGACAAGTCGAACCTGAAGCCGGAGTTCTACCCGGTGCTAGACAACGTCGCGCGAACGCTGCAGGAATACAACCAGACGGTCATCGAAGTGGCGGGCCACACCGACAGCGTCGGCAGCGATGCCTACAACCAGAAGCTGTCCGAGCAGCGCGCCAATGCGGTGTCCAGCTACCTGCAGAGCCGCGGCCTGAATCGCGAGCGCTTCATCGTCGTCGGCGCCGGCAAGACCCGTCCCATCGCCAGCAACGACACCGAAGCCGGTCGCGCTCAGAACCGTCGCGTGGAAATCACGCTGGTGCCGGTCCAGTCGTGATCGAAGGTTGATCTGCTAGGAGACGGGCCGCGAAAGCGGCCCGTTTTCTTTTCGTGGCGCCGCGCGCTACGTTCGATTCACCGCGATACTTTCATGAAGGAATGCATGGCATCCCACTTCACGCTGCTTTTCGATCTGGACGGGACGCTCGTCAACACCGACGAGCTGCATTTCGCCGCGTTCCAGACGCTGCTGGCCGACTTCGGCCGCACGCTCACGATGGACACCTACCGCACGAAGATCATGGGCGCCTCCAACGAGGCGATCATGCGCGAGCTGTTCCCGCACGAGCCGGCCGAGCTGCATCCACAGCTGGCCGAGCGCAAGGAAGCGCTGTTCCGCGCCGCAGTGACGACCCTCGAGCCGACGCGTGGCGTGATCGAACTGCTCGACTGGGCGCGACGCCATGACGTGCGCGTCGGCGTGGTGACGAACGCGCCGCGGGCCAATGCGGACCTGATGCTAGGCGGCATACGAATCGCCGACCGCATCGATGCGCTGGTGATCGGTGAGGAACTCGCGCGCGGGAAACCAGATCCGCTGCCGTACCTCACGGGACTGGAGCGATTGAACGGCGACGCACGGCGTGCAATCGCGTTCGAGGATTCGTTGTCCGGGGTGCGTTCTGCGAGCAGCGCAGGGATCTACACCTTCGGCCTGCATGGTGCGCTGTCGGACGATGCACTGCGCGACGCCGGCGCGAAGGACGTCATCGAAGACTTCCTGTCGCCCGCGCTTTGGCGCATGTTGGACCGCGTCGAAGCCGGCGACGCATTGATTCCGGAGCACTTCGGCACACTTACGTAAGCGTGCAGGCAGCCCGACATCCGGCGCAAACAAAAAAGGCCCGCTTTCGCGGGCCTTTGTGCGTCTGTTCGCGGTGGGCGATCAGTCGTGGTGCATGCCGTGCAGGTCCTGTAGTGAACCCTTGCGCGAACCGAAGTAGGCGGCGAGGTCGGCGATCTGCTGGTCCGTCAGTTCCTTCGCCTGGCTCGACATCAGCGGGTGCTCGCGATCGCCGTCGCGATAAGCCTGCAGCGAGTGCGCGATGTAGTCGTAGTACTGGCCGGCGAGCTTCGGGTAAGTCTCGTCGATAGGCGCATTGCCTTCGGCGCCGTGGCAGTCGAAGCAGGACTGGCCGGTGGCCTTGCCCTTGGTCTGCGCCAGCTTCTCGCCCGCGGCGATGTGGCCGGCCGGCAGGCCCGCGGAGGACGAGGTGTGGCCTTCGGCGCGATCGGCGGCCGAATGCTCGGCCGGCGTGTCGCCGCCGGAGCAACCGGCGAGCGCGATGGAGGCGAGCAGGGCGATGGCGAGGATCTTGTTCGTCATGGTCGTGCTCACTTCACGGTCGAAAGGAAGGCGGCGATGTCGGCGATGTCCTGGTCCGAGAAGCTCTGCGCCTGGGCCTGCATCGTCGGATGCTTGCGCGCGCCCTTCTTGTATTCGGTCAACGCGCTGGTCAGGTAGACCTCCGACTGCCCGCCGATCCGCGGCACGTGGTAGTTCGGGTACGCATTCTTGTAGCCGGTGACGCCGTGGCAGCCCTGGCAGGTGTAGGTGAGCTGCTTGCCCCGTGCGGCGTCGCCCTTGAGCGAGGCAGGAACGGTCGGAGCAGGAGCCGTCGGGACGGTGGCTGCCGGAGCAGCAGCGGCCGGGGCGGCGGGAGCCTGGGCTTCCTGGGCCGACACGCTGAATGCGGTGGCGGTCAGCAGGAAGCAGGCGGCGATCATCAGCGGTCGCATCATGTCGTAGTCCGCAATCTCTAATGGCTAGCGAAAGGTTCGTGTGCTGGCTGCGTGGTGCCTCCCCATTAAGGCGACCGCGCACAAGTCGGCAAGTATAGCCATGGTTCCGATTGCAACGAAGCCGCCCCTTTGTGCATCGATGGTTCTTGCGTACCTCGTCGATGTTTTTTTCCGGGCGATCTACGACGTGGCTCCAGTCACCATGACCTTCGGCGGATGGAAGGTGACTGGGGCGGTGATATACCTACATACAACACCGGCACAAGCGCCGGTCACAGCCACCTTGGGGTCCAATTCATGCGTCACTTCACCCGAAATCGCAGCCGTGGTTTTGCCCGCGCCGCTGTCGTCCTGTTGCCGTGCCTGTTGTTGCTCAGCGCCTGCAAGGGCGGGGGTGAAGGCGAGGCCCAGGCGAAGGACGGGGAAGACAAGAAGGGCCCGGAAGCCGTGCCCGTCGAGGTCGCCAAGGCCTCCCGCCGCGCCGTCGCCGCCAGCTACACCGGCACCGCGCCGCTGGAACCGGTGGGCGAGTCGCAGGTGGTCGCAAAGACCTCGGGCGTCGCGCTCAACGTGATGGTCGAGGAAGGCCAGCAGATTCGTGCCGGCCAGACGCTGGTGCGCCTGGATTCGGCCCGCGCCCAGCTCCAGGCCGCCCAGACCGCCGCCGCCATGCGCAAGCTCGAGGCCAACTACGCCCGCGCCAAGCAGATGGCCGACCAGAAGCTGCTCAGCGCCAACGACAACGACCAGCTCCGCTTCGACCTCGAAGAAGCCCGCGCCGCCAACCACATGGCGACGCTCGAACTGTCGTACGCGAACGTCGAAGCGCCGATTTCCGGCGTCATCGCCTCGCGCTCGATCAAGAACGGCAACTTCGTCCAGATCAACACGCCGATCTTCCGCATCGTCGACACCTCGCGCCTGGAGGCCACGTTGAACGTGCCCGAGCGCGAACTGGTGACGCTCAAGGCCGGCCTGCCGGTCTCGCTGGTGGTCGACGCGCTGCCGGGCAAGACCTTCCAGGGCACGGTGGACCGCGTGTCGCCGGTCGTGGATTCGGGCAGCGGTACGTTCCGCGTGGTCTGCGCGTTCAAGGGCGACAGCATCCTGCAGCCGGGCATGTTCGGCCGCATCAAGATCGACTACGACCAGCGCGCAGACGCGCTCGTCGTGCCGCGCGTGGCCCTGCTGGAAGACGATGGCGATCCGGCGGTGTTCGTCGTCACCGGCGACAAGACCAAGCGCGTGCCGGTGAAGCTGGGCTACATGGACGGTTCCTGGGCCGAAGTGCGCGCGGGCGTGAAGGAAGGCGAGCAGGTCGTCATCGCCGGCAAGACCGCGCTGCGTGACGGTTCGGTCGTGCAGGTGCTGGGCCAGCCGCAGGCGAAGAAGGAAGTCGCTTCCGTCGCCAAGCCCGAAACCAACAAGAAGTAATCCGGAGAACCCCACGTGACGCAACCCGCGCACACGCCCGGTTTCAACCTGGTGGAGTTCTCCACGCGCCGCCGCGTAACGGTGGCGATGGTGACCCTCACATTCGTCCTTTTCGGCCTGATCGCGCTGGGTGACCTCAAGGTCAACCTGCTGCCCGACCTGAGCTATCCCACGCTGACCGTCCGCACCGAATACACCGGTGCGGCGCCGTCGGAAATCGAAACCCTGATCAGCGAACCGGTGGAAGAAGCCGTGGGCGTGGTGAAGGGCTTGCGCAAGTTGAAGTCCGTCTCCCGCACCGGTCAGAGCGATGTCGTCCTCGAGTTCGCCTGGGGCACGGACATGGACCAGGCCAGCCTTGAAGTGCGCGACAAGATGGAAGTGCTGCAACTTCCACTTGAAGCCAAGCCGCCGGTCCTGCTGCGCTTCAATCCGTCGACCGAACCGATCCTCCGCATCGCGCTGTCGCCGAAGACCGAAGCGTCCAGCGACACCGAGGCCATGCGCCAGCTCACCGCGCTGCGCCGCTACGCCGACGACGACCTGAAGAAGAAGCTCGAGCCCGTCGAAGGCGTGGCTGCGGTGAAGGTCGGCGGCGGTCTGGAAGACGAAATCCAGGTCAACATCGACCAGCAGAAGATCGCGCAGCTCAACCTGCCGATCGACACCGTCATCCAGCGCCTGCAGCAGGAAAACATCAACATCTCCGGCGGCCGTCTTGAAGAAGGCTCGCAGCGTTATCTCGTGCGCACGGTGAACCAGTTCGCCAGCGTGCCCGAGATGCGCGAAATGCTGGTCACCACGCAGAACGGCGGCGACAGCGCGGCCGCTTCGGCGGCGGCGCAGATGGCGGCGATCGCGGCGCAGACCGGATCGGCCGAGGCGATGGCCGCGGCGGCGTCGGTGCAGAGCGCCAACTCGGCCGGCGGCGCGACCGTCGCCGGTGGCATGCCCGTGCGGTTGAAGGACATCGCCGACGTGCGCCAGGGCTTCAAGGAACGCGAGGCGATCATCCGTCTGGCGGGCAAAGAAGCCGTCGAACTGGCCATCTACAAGGAAGGCGACGCGAACACCGTTTCCACGGCCGACGCCATCCAGAAGCGGCTGGACGAACTCAAGGAACAGGTGCCGCCGGACGTCGAGCTGACGACCATCGACGACCAGTCGCTGTTCATCCGCCACGCCATCAGCGACGTCAAGAAGGATGCGGTGATCGGCGGCGCGCTCGCGGTGCTGATCATCTTCCTGTTCCTGCGCGATGGCTGGAGCACGTTCGTCATCGGCCTTTCGCTGCCGGTGTCGATCATCGCGACGTTCTTCTTCATGGGCCAGATGGGCCTGAGCCTCAACGTCATGTCGCTCGGCGGCCTCGCGCTGGCGACCGGCCTGGTGGTGGACGACTCGATCGTCGTGCTGGAAAGCATCGCCAAGGCACGAGAGCGAGGGTTGGGGATACTCGACGCCGCCATCGCCGGTACGCGCGAGGTCAGCATGGCTGTCGTCGCCTCGACGCTGACGACCATCGCGGTGTTCCTGCCGCTGGTGTTCGTGCAGGGCATCGCCGGTCAGCTGTTCCGCGACCAGGCGCTGACCGTGGCGCTCGCCATCGGCATCTCGCTGATCGTGTCGATGACGCTGATCCCGATGCTCAGCGCGCTGAAGGGCCGCCCGCCGATGGCGTTCCCGGAAGAAGCGCCGCATCCGCGCTGGGAGCCGAAGTCGAAGATCGGCAAGCCGCTGTCGTGGTTCCAGCGCGGTCTGAACTGGGTGCTGCGCACGTTCTTCTTCAGCATCGCGTGGGCCATCGTCCGCGTGTGGCGCGTGCTGGTCGCCGTCGTGGGGCCGTTCATGCGCAAGCTGAGCGATCTGGCGATGGCGCCTTACGGTCGTGCTGAACGCGGCTACCTCAAGCTGCTGCCGAACGCGCTGAACCGTCCGGTGCTGGTGCTGGGCTCTGCGGCGGTGGCCTTCGCGCTGACGCTGCTGGCGGTGCCGCTGCTGGGCGCGGACCTGATCCCGCAGCTGGCGCAGGACCGCTTCGAGATGACCGTGAAGCTCCCGCCCGGCACGCCGCTGCGCGACACCGATGCACTGGTGCGCGAACTGCAGCAGAAGCATGCGAAGGACGAGGGCATCCGCGCGCTGTACGGCGTGAGCGGTAGCGGTACGCGACTTGATGCCAACCCGACCGAGAGCGGCGAGAACATCGGCAAGCTCACCGTCGTGATGGCCGATGGCGGCAGCAAGAAGGTCGAAGCGCGCGAGACCGATGCATTGCGCGAAACGATGAAGGCACATCCGGGCGCGCAGGTGGACTTCGCACGTCCGGAGCTCTTCAGCTTCTCCACGCCGCTGGAAATCGAGCTGCGCGGCCAGGATCTGGAAGGCATCCAGCAGGCCGGCCAGCGCATGGCCAAGCTGCTGCGCACCAATCCGCACTACGCGGACGTGAAGTCGACGGTGGAGGAGGGCTTCCCCGAAATCCAGATCCGCTTCGACCAGGACCGCGCCGGTGCGCTTGGCCTGACCACGCGCCAGATCGCCGACGTGGTGGTGAAGAAGGTGCGCGGCGACGTCGCCACGCGTTACAGCTTCCGCGATCGCAAGATCGACGTGCTGGTGCGCGCACGCGAAACCGACCGCGCCTCCGTCGAAAGCATCCGTCGTCTCATCGTCAACCCGAACAGCAGCCGCCCCGTCACGCTGGATTCGGTCGCCGATGTCGTCGCCACCACCGGCCCTAGCGAGATCCACCGCGCCGATCAGGTGCGCGTGGCGATCGTCTCGGCAAACCTGCGCGACATCGACCTCGGCACCGCGGTTCGCGAAGTCGAGGACATGGTGTCCAAGCAGCCGATCGGTGCCGGCGTGAGCATGCACATCGGCGGCCAGGGCGAAGAGCTAGCCGAGTCGGTAAACGCGCTGCTCTTCGCGTTCGGCCTGGCGGTGTTCCTGGTGTATCTGGTGATGGCGTCGCAGTTCGAATCGCTGCTGCATCCGTTCGTCATCCTGTTCACCATCCCGCTCGCGCTGGTCGGTGCGGTGCTCGCGCTGTTGCTCACCAATTCGCCGGTATCGGTGGTGGTGTTCATCGGCCTGATCCTGCTGGTCGGCCTGGTGGTCAAGAACGCAATCATCCTGGTCGACAAGGTCAATCAGCTGCGCGAAGCGGGCGTGCCAAAGCGCCAGGCGCTGGTGGAAGGCGCGCGTTCGCGACTGCGTCCGATCATCATGACCACGACGTGCACGCTGTTCGGCTTCCTGCCGCTGGCGGTGGCGATGGGCGAGGGCGCGGAAGTGCGCTCGCCGATGGCGATCACGGTGATCGGCGGCCTGCTGGTTTCCACGCTGCTGACGCTGGTGGTGATCCCGGTCGTGTACGACCTGCTCGATCGCCGTGCGGACGAGTACTACACCAACCGCGCCAAGCGCACGCACGGGGCGGCAGCTCCGGGCGAAGGCGCCGGCCATGCCGAGCCGGTCTGAGGAGCGCGCGAGATGAGTATTGCGGAGCTCAGCATCAAGCGGCCGGTCACGGCGATCATGTTCTTCGTGTCGTTGTTCGTGATCGGCCTGATCGCGGCGATCCGCCTGCCGCTTGAAGCCTTCCCGGAAGTCTCGCCGCCCTTCATCTTCGTGCAGGTGCCGTACACCGGCTCCACGCCCGAAGAGGTGGAGCGCACGATCCTGCGTCCGGTGGAGGAAGCGCTGTCGACGATGACCGGCATCAAGCGCATGGATGCCAATGCGCGGTCGGACGGCGCCGAGATCTTCATGCAGTTCTCCGACTGGAACCGCGATGTCGCCATCGCGGCGTCGGAAGCGCGCGAGCGCATCGACGCGATCCGCGACGACCTGCCCGACGACCTGCAGCGCTTCAACGTCTTCAAGTTCTCCACGACCGACGAACCGGTCCTGCGCGTACGCCTGGCCAGCAAGAGCGACCTGACCGGCTCGTACGACATGATCGAGCGCGAGTTCAAGCGCCGCATCGAGCGCATCCCGGGCGTGGCGCGCGTGGATGTGACGGGCGCGGCGCCGAACGAAGTGGAGATCGCGATCGATCCCGATCGCCTCACCGCGCACAACCTCAGCCTCAACGAGCTCAACGAGCGGCTGAAGGCGGTGAACTTCTCGATTTCCGCCGGCCAGATCGACGACGGCGGGCGCCGTCTGCGCGTGCAGCCGGTGGGCGAGATCAGCGACCTGCAACAGCTGCGCGACCTGGTGATCAACAACGCCGGCGTGCGGCTGGGCGACATCGCGCAGGTGCGGCTGAAGGCGCAGCGCATGAACTATGGGCGGCGCCTCGATGGCCGTCCGGCGATCGGCCTGGACATCTTCAAGGAGCGCAACGCGAACCTGGTCGATGTGTCGAGCAAGGCGCTGGCGGAAGTCGAGGCGATCCGCAAGCAGCCCGAGTTGAGCGACATCCGCATCATCATCATCGACAACCAGGGCGAGAACGTCACCAAGTCGCTGCTGGAACTGGCCGAAGCCGGTGGCATCGGCCTGCTGCTGTCGATCGCGGTGCTGTTCTTCTTCCTGCGCCACTGGCCGTCGACGCTGATGGTGACCCTCGCCATCCCGATCTGTTTCGTGATGACGCTGGGCTTCATGTACTTCACCGGCGTCACGCTCAACATCCTGTCGATGATGGGCCTGCTGCTGGCGGTGGGCATGCTGGTGGACAACGCGGTGGTCGTGGTGGAGAGCATCTACCAGGAACGCGAGCGCATGCCCGACCAGCCGGTGATGGCGTCGATCCTGGGCACCAAGCACGTCGCCATCGCGCTTTCGGCCGGCACGCTGTGCCACTGCATCGTGTTCCTCCCGAACCTGTTCGGCGAGCGCAACTTCCTGTCGATCTACCTGTCGCAGATCGCGATCACGATCTCGGTCTCGCTGCTGGCCTCGTGGCTGGTCGCGGTCAGCCTGATCCCGATGATCTCCGCGCGCCTGAAGACGCCGCCGGCGGTGAGGTCCGATCGCGGCATCATCCCGCGCATGCAGAAGCGCTATGCGACGTTCCTGCGCTGGACGCTTGAGCATCGCGGCAAGGCCGTGCTCGGCATCCTGATGATCATCGCGATCAGCATCGTGCCGTTCAACCTGACCAAGAAGAACATGTTCGGTGGCGACGACGGCACCGAGACCAACATCTTCTACCAGTGGAAGGGCGCGTACACGAAGGAGCAGATGTCGAGCGAGATCCTCAAGATCGAGAAGTTCCTCGACGCGAACCGCAAGAAGTACAACATCACCCAGATCTACTCGTATTACAGCGAGCAGGGTTGGGGCGGTACGCGCATCACCTTCGACACCAAGAAGATCAGCGAGTCCAAGGGCATCATCGAGCAACTGCGCAAGGACCTGCCCAAGTCGGCACGCGCCAACGTCGGTATCGGCAACCAGGGCGGTGGCGGCGGCGGTGGCGGCGGTCCCGGCCAGAACGTGCAGGTGCAGCTGGTGGGCGATTCGACCGAGACACTGGTCGAGCTGGCCAACGACATCGTGCCCATTCTCGCCAAGCGCAAGGAACTGCGCGACGTGCGCGTGGACATCGGCGACCAGAACAGCGAGCTGTCGGTGCGCGTTGATCGCGAACGCGCGGCGTCGTTCGGCTTCAGCGCACAGGAAGTGGCCAGCTTCGTCGGCCTCGCACTTCGCGGTGCACCGCTGCGCGAGTTCCGTCGCGGCGACACCGAAGTCCCGGTCTGGGTGCGTTTCGCCGGTGCCGAAGAGTTCGGCATGAAGGACGTCGCCAGCTTCACCGTGCGCGCCCCCGACGGCCGAACGGTTCCGCTGCTGGCGATGGTCGACGTGGCGGTGAAGCCGTCGGCGACGCAGATCCAGCGCGCCAACCGGCAGACGACGGTGGCGATCCAGGCCAACCTCGGCGACAAGATCACCGTGCCCGAAGCGCGCAAGGCGATGGAGGAAGTGCTGAAGTCGGTCGCGTTCCCGGCCGGTTACAACTTCACCTTCGAGTCCGGCGCCTTCGAGGACGAAGCAGAAGCGAACAAGCAGATGATGTTCAACCTGCTCATCGCGCTGGTGATGATCTACGTCGTGATGGCGGCCGTGTTCGAATCGCTGCTGTTCCCGTCGGCCATCATGACCGGCGTGCTCTTCTCGGTCTTCGGCGTGTTCTGGCTGTTCTGGCTCACCGGCACCGAGTTCAACATCATGGCCTTCATCGGCATCCTGGTGCTGATGGGCGTGGTGGTGAACAACGGCATCGTGATGATCGAGCACATCAACAACCTGCGGCGTCGCGGCCTGTCGCGTACCGATGCGCTGGTCGAAGGCAGCAAGGAACGCCTGCGCCCGATCCTGATGACGATGGGCACGGCGATCCTGGCCATGGTGCCGATCTCGCTGACACAGACGCAGATCGGCGGCGACGGCCCGGCGTACTACCCGATGGCGCGCGCGATTGCCGGCGGCCTGGCGTTCTCGACGGTGGTCAGCCTGCTGTTCCTGCCGACGATCTACGCGATGCTCGACGATCTGCGCACCAACACCTCGCGCATGGTCCGCAGGGCGCGTGGCAAGCAAGTCGAAGGGCCGATGGGCGGCGCGACGATCACGGCGGTGCACGTGGAGTAATCCACTCCGTTCATGCTGAAGGAAAAAGGGAGGCCTTGCGGCCTCCCTTTTTCATCTGCGCGTCTGCGCGATCGACGAAACGGCGCACGCCGTCGCGTGGGGCGCGTAATCAGTGCAGCAAGCGCCCGCCGATGCGGAACAAACCGGTCCAGGCGCCGATCATCGAACCCAGGTTGGTCAGCAGGAACGTCAGCAGCACGCGCGCCACGCGGTTGCGATACCAGCCGCGCAGCGTCTGCACGTCGTCGCGCAGCGACATGAAATCGGCGTACGTCGGCTTGCGGATGCGCGCTTCGGTCAGCGCGCTGAACGTGCCGGTTGGCACGCCGAGGCGGAACGGCTTCAGCGGCGCGAACAGTGCGGCGGTGAGGATGCTCAGCGGATGCGCCGTCGCGAGCGCGCAGCCCAGCGCGGCGAAGCCGGCGGTGCAGGCGACCCATTGCAGCAACAGGTCCGCGCCCATCGCGAAGCCGCCGCGCCAGATGCCCACGCTGATCGCGGCGACGATGAACGCGACGATCGCGATGCCGAGCCACGGCGTCTTGCTCTTCTTGCGTACGGTTTCCAGTTCGGTGCGGATCGTTTCCGGATCGCGTGTTTCCTCGCGCAGGTGGCGCGCGAGTCCTTGCAGGTGGCCGGCGCCGACGACGGCCAGCACTTCGCGTGCGCCTCCAGGCGTTTCGCGCAGACGTGCGGCCATGTAGCGGTCGCGTTCGGCGATGACGGCTTCGTACAGTTCCGGGCTGTCGCTGGCGAACTCGCTGAAGCTCGATTCCAGCATGTCGCCCTGCTTGAGCTTCTCGATATCCGCCTCGCCGACTTCCTCGTCGACGAACAGTGCGGTCATCAGTCCCGCGCCGAGTTTGATGCGGCCCCAGAAACCGAGTCCCGCACTGGCGCGGCGGAAGGTCAGGCCGACTTCGCGGTCGATGAGATGCACCGGCAGGTCGCGCTGGCGTGCTTCCAGCACGGCGCGCTTGAGTTCGGCGCCGGGCTCGACGTCGAGTTGCTCGGCCAGTCGGCGCTGGTAGGCGGCCAGCGCGAGATTCGCCGCGAACAGCGCGGTCTTGCCGTTGCGGATGACCTCGACCAGATCCATGCGCGCCATGGCGTCCGGATCGGTCAGCGCGGTCAGGCGCTGCGGATCCAGCTCCACCGCGACCGCGTCGAATGCGCCGCTGCTGACGGCGTCACGCACCGCCTCAACGCTCGCCTGCGATACATGCGCCGTACCCAGCAGGGTGTAGCGCACGCCGTCGCGTTCGACGATGGCGTGCGGCTGGTTCTCGAGCAAAGCCTGCAGCGACTCAGACATCGAGACGGCCTTGGGCAGGGGCGGTCGGCGTAGCGCACATCGACATGGATTCAGCGGTCCTGCAGCAAGACGGCGCCCGGAGGCGCCGTCGTGGGAAATCGGTTGCAGGAAGCTTAGGGCCTGACCGTGGACGGGGCAATGAACGTGCGTCCTACGCCACGCCGAAGGGCAGGTTCGGGGACGACACCGCCCGCTCGCCGACAGCTTCACCGCGCAGGAACCGCATGACGGCCCCGATCACGGCCTCGTCGTCGAGTACGCGCCGATGGCCGAGGCCGCGCGTGGTCAGCAGGCGCGAATCGGGCCAGTAGCGCGCATAACGCTCGCCTTCGGACCAGGGCACGTCGCGATCTTCCAGGTCGTGGACGATCAGCGCCGGGCGGCCGATCACGGGCGCGGTGCGATGCGCCTGCTGTTCCTCGAAGCTGATGCCGAAGCGGCTTTCGAAGTACTCGAACATGCGTCGCGACAGCGTCTGGCCGATCCACAGCAGGTCGGCGAAGCGCTCGGCGGCGGCGACGGGGTCGGCCGCGGGGGCGATCAGCACAGCGCGTTCGGCCTTCATGCCGCGCGCGAGCGCGTTGGCCGTGGCTGCGCCGCCCAGCGAATGGCCGATCACGACGGCTGCCGGCCCGAAGTGCTCGCCGACGGCCAGCAGGTGGCGTGTGAAACAGGGCAGCGTCGCGCGCTTGCCGGGGCTGCGGCCGTGCGCGGGTTGATCGAAGGCGACCACGGCATAGCCCGCCGCACGCAGGCGCGGCAGCCAGGCGCCGACGCGCGTGCCGTGGCTCGACCAGCCGTGTGCGAACAGCACGTACGGCTGGCGCTGTGGATCGCCCCAGACGTAGGCGGTGATTGTGTGGTCGTCGACGGTGAGGCGTTCCTCGCGGGCGTCGAACGTCGGCGCAGCCAATGCGCGGGTGCGCGAGGACGACATCGGCGTGCAGAAGATCCGTGCGGCGCGCGCAACTGCGCGTCGTGGCGCGACAAGGCCGCCGATCGCGAACCACAGCCGGAGTCCATGAAGCGCAAAGATCTTACGAACGGTCGTGCTAATTTTGGCGATGAGCGGGTACACGGTGGATCCCTCCGTGGGGTGGAGTCAGACGTTGGGGGAGTTGGGCGCGTACGAGCGGAACAGCCGCTCCATCGCGCGTCGGCCGCGGTTCGCGGCCGAGTCGAAGCCGAACAGGCCGGCATCGTGGTGGACGATCAGGGCGAGGGCGTAAAGCTCGAAGGCCATCTGGTCCGGATCGGTATCGGCCGCCAGTTCGCCGGTTTCGACGGCGAGCGTGATGGCGCGGGCGATTTCCTGGCGCCAGCGGCGATCGTGTTCGACCAGGCGATCGCGCAGCGGGCCGGGGCGGTCGTCGTACTCGCTGGCGGCGCTGAGCAGCAGGCAGCTGCCTTCGGACTGGCGGACCCAGTCGTACCAGGCTTCAAGGATCGCGCGGAGGCGGGGCAGACCGCGTGGCTGCTTCGACGCCGGGCGCAGGACGTGGTCGACGAAACGGACTCCGGCTTCGTCGAGAACGGCCATCTGGAGGTCTTCGCGAGAGCCGAAATGGGCGAACACGCCGCTCTTCGACATCCCGACCGCCAAGGCCAGCGGGCCGATCGACAGGCCTTCGAGGCCGGCCGCGCAGGCGATCCCGTAGGCCCGGTCGATGATGGCCTCGCGGGTGGCAGCACCCTTGCTGGTGGCGGTCAGAACGGTCATGGGGTGGAAAATAGCACGGCCGTTCGTTTTATTTCGACCGTTCGTCGGTACCTAGCCCGGGTCGCCGGCGTCCCCGGGGCCCAGGGCCCGTTGCATCTGCACCGTATCCAGCCAGCGACCGTGCTTGCGGCCCAGACCCTGGAAGACGCCGACCGTGCGGAAGCCCAGACGCTCGTGCAGGGCGATCGACGCGACGTTGGTGACGTCGCCCACGACGGCAATCATCTGCCTCAGCCCGAGCGCGGTGCAGTCGTTGATCAGGCGCTGGAGCAGCGCGCGCCCGATGCCCTGGCCGATGAAGTCGGGATGCACGTAGACCGTGTCTTCGACCGTCCAGCGATAGCCTTCGCGCGTGCGATAGCCGCTGGCGTAGGCGTAGCCGGCGAAGCGTCCGTCGCGTTCGGCGACCAGGTACGGATAGCCCTGCGCGACCACCGCCTGCCAGCGGCGCGTCATCTCCGCTTCGTCGGGCTCGTCGTATTCGTATGTCGCGACGTGGTCGCGAACTTCCTGCGCGTAAAGCGCGGTGATCGCGGCGAGATCGGTGGCAACGGCGCTGCGCAGTAGCAGCCCGGTCGCGGTGGAGGCGGCACTGGAGGAGGGCGTGGACATGGGTCAAGCGTAACCGCAGGTCGTGGACGAGTCGCCGTCCAGCCGCTCAGCCGCTCAACTGTCATCCCCGCGCAGGCGGGGATCCAGCCGAAGCATCACGCTCCAGAAGCGCAGCGGACTGCGACGCATGGATTCCCGCCTTCGCGGAAATGACAGCTGCAAGCGCGAGCGCGCGGCAACCTCAATCGCGATACCGCTTCAGCAGATCGCCATACGCATCGATGCGGCGGTCGCGCAGGAACGGCCAGATGCGGCGCACGTGTTCGCTGCGTTCCATGTCGACTTCGGCCATCAGGATCTCCGGCTCGTCCGTCTTCGCTTCGGCCAGGAATTCGCCCTGCGGCCCAAGCACGTGGCTGCTGCCCCAGAACTGTATGCCCGACGTGCCCAACGGCGAGGGCTCATGACCCACGCGATTGCAGCTGAGCACCGGCAGGCCGTTGGCGACGGCATGGCCGCGGTGGCTGAGGATCCACGCGTTGCGCTGGCGATCCTTCTCGGCCTGCTCGTCGGTCGGATCCCAGCCGATTGCCGTCGGATACAGCAGAAGTTCCGCGCCGGCCAGCGCCATCAGGCGCGCGCCCTCGGGATACCACTGGTCCCAGCAGACCATCACGCCGAGCCGGCCGACCGAGGTGTTGATCGGCTCGAAGCCGATGTCGCCCGGCGTGAAGTAGAACTTCTCGTAGAAGCCCGGATCGTCCGGGATGTGCATTTTCCGGTACTTGCCCGCGACGCTGCCGTCGGCTTCGAAGACCACGGCGGTGTTGTGGTACAGGCCGGTCGCGCGCTTCTCGAAAAGTGAGCTGACCAGCACGACGCCGTGCTTCTTCGCCAGCGGCGCAAGGCGCTCGGTGCTCGGGCCCGGAATCGTCTCGGCGAGGTCGAACTCGCAAACGTCCTCGTGCTGGCAGAAGTACGGGCCGTTGTGCAGTTCCTGCAGCAGCACGAGCTTCGCGCCGCGCTTGGCGGCTTCGGCCACGCGCTGTTCGATCACGGCAAGGTTCGCCTCGGCATCGCCGTGGTTGCGCTCCTGGATCAGCGCGACGGGGAGGGTGGTCTTCTTCATCGTGGTCCGGAATCTGGATGCGCGCAGCGCGGGACGGCCTGCAATTGTAGGCCGCATGCATGACGCGGATGTCGCGTCGTTGGAACGATGCGGACGGCATCGCCGTCCGGCAGGCCGACCTCAGTCGGCGAAGTTCAGGCGACGACGCCCTGCGGCAACTGCATCGTGATGCAGTGCAGGCTGCCGTTCTGCCAGATCAGCGAACGGCACGGGACCGGCACGATCTCGCGTCCCGGGAACGCCTCGGCCAGCACGGCCTGCGCTTTCGCGTCGGCTTCGTCGCCGTAGGCCGGCATCAGCACGGCGCCGTTGACGATCAGGAAGTTGGCATAGCTCGCCGCGAGACGGCGGCCCTCGTCGAGGATGGGCTCCGCCCACGGCAGCGGGAAAAGGCGGTACGGCTTGCCGTCCTTCGTGCGCAGCGCGGCGATCTCGTCGCCCATCGCCTTGAGTTCGGCGTAGTGCGAATCGGATACGTCGTCGCAGGCCTGAAAGACGATCGCGTCGTTCGGCGCGAAGCGGGCGAGGGTGTCGACGTGCGCGTCGGTGTCGTCGCCTTCCAGATAGCCGTGGTCGAGCCACAGCACGCGGTCCTGCTGGAGCCAGCCGGCGAGCTTGGCCGTCAACTCCTCGCGTGAGGCGTCCGGATGGCGTTCGCGCAGGCACTGCCAGGTGGTCAGCAGCGTGCCGTCGCCGTCGGTGTCGATGGCGCCACCTTCCAGAGCAAAATCAATGGATTGGCGCGAACTATTAGAGAAGATTCCCGCATCCGTCAGGCGTTCGACCAGCAGGTCGTCCTGGCTTGCGTCGAACTTCCCGCCCCAGCCGGTGAAACGGAAATCGAGCAGGCGGAAGGCGTCGCCGTCACGCAGGGTGATCGGGCCGGAATCGCGCAGCCAGGTGTCGTCGTAGGGCGCTTCGATGAAGCGCACCTTCGTCATGTCCACGCGTGCCGACGACAGGCGCGCACGCGCGTACGCCTCCACGTCCTCGTCCGCCACGCACACAATCGCGTCCTGGAACCGCGTGATCGCCGCGACGAGCGCGATGTAGGTCTCTTCGACTTCGCCCAGGCGGTCGGCCCAGTCGGTGTCGGCGTTCGGCCAGGCGATCAGGACGGCCGACTGGGATTCCCATTCGGCGGGAAAGCGTGCGTGTGCGGTCTGGTTCATAGCCTCATCGGATGGGCGGCTTGGGCCCGACTTCCTCGGCGCTGGCCTTGTTGGCTACGGCGTCGATCACCTTGTTCTTCTCGAAGTAGACGGTGAAAGACGGGTAGACCCAGCGGTTGATGGTCGGCCACTGGCGCTTCTGTCCACCCTCGGCACCCAGCTTCTGCGCGGGCGCGCCGTAGCTGGACTCCACCTGCGCCATGGTCTGGCCACGCGCGGGCAGGGTTGCCTGGTTTTCTTCCTGGACGCGCTCGACCAGCAAGGTGTCGGCCGAGGCGACACCGGACAGTACGAGCGCAGCGAACAGCGGAACGGCGGCGATGCGATGCTTCATGGCGAGTCCCCTTCGAGCCCCCTCGTGGTAGTGCGCGATTGTACGCACAACCCCCGACGACCCGGCAGCGCGCGGCCGTCACGTTTTGAAGGTTTGCGCCCGGCGAAACGGGCCTTGGACGCCGGTTCGACGCCCGTTGCCTGTCTGGCGGGAGAGGGAAACGCCACAATGCAGAAGGCCGCCCGGGGGCGGCCTCCTACTTGCGTTACGACCCGGCGCAGTGCGCCGGAGCGTGGATCAGCGCTGACGCGCCTTGAAACGCGGGTTCGACTTGCAAATCACGAAGACCTTGCCACGGCGGCGAACGACTTTGCAGTCGCGGTGACGGGCCTTCGCCGACTTCAGAGAGGACAGGACCTTCATGACAGACCTCGGCTACAGGTAAATGGGAAACGAACGAAGCCGCCGATTGTAGCGGGTAAATTCCCCGCTGATCAAGTGGTTGCATGCACAAGGCAGAAACCGGGCTCGCGAAGGGGGAGTGGCGGTGGCTGCGAGGGGGCGAAGCGGGCGATATCTTGCCGCGTTCTCGGGGCTCACTCGTCGAGCACGCATAATGTTCGCATGAACAGCCTACAAGCCAATCCCAGCGTTCCCGTCCTCACCATCG